>Ga0315268_10000215_pt1 | contig 68178 bp, 75 predicted proteins | sample C1_top_MG_FD_204535 | JGI IMG/M metagenome (GOLD analysis project Ga0315268, IMG submission 204535) | Sediment microbial communities from Yellowstone Lake, YNP, Wyoming, USA - C1_top | ecosystem: Environmental > Aquatic > Freshwater > Lake > Sediment | place: USA: Wyoming | collected 2017-08-01 | reverse complement strand
CTCAGTGCCATACTTTTTCTGAAATTGCATCAGACTGAGTGGTGTTTGCTGCATTGTCTTGCTCCATTTAGCTAATTAATTAAATTAATTATACCATAATCATTGGAGCAAAGGCAATAAGCGTTATAATTATTTTGATTATACCCTGCTTCGATTCGGTCTGCACCCTGCTTAAGCCACGTGGCGGCGGAAGCGCAGCACCGCCAGGCTCAGCATGACCGCGCCCAGGCCGGCCATGGCCGTCATCTGCGGCCACAGGAGCCTCAGCCCCGCGCCCTTCAAAAAGACCCCCTGCACCACAATGATGAAGTACATTAAGGGGTTGAAATAAGTGAGATACTGGAAGAAAGGCGGCATGTTGGCGATGGGGAAGATCAGCCCGGACAGCAGGATGGCGGGAGTCAGAAAGAAGTTCCCGGCCATCATGGCCTGCTGCTGGGTGGAGGCCAAAGTCGAGATGAGCAGCCCCAGGCCCACGGAGTTGAAAAGGAAGCACATGATGCCCACCAGCAGCACCAGGACGCTGCCCCGGAAAGGGACCTCGAACCAGAAGACCCCCACCAGGGTCACCAGGACCACGTCCCCCAAAGTAAAGATGATGAAGGGGATGGTTTTCCCCAGCAGAAATTCAATGGGGCGGATGGGGGTCACCAGGATCTGCTCCATGGTGCCGATCTCTTTTTCCCGCACCACTGCCAGCGCGGTGAGCATCAGGCTGATGAGCAGGGTCACCATGGCGATGACCCCGGGGATCATGGAGTGGCGGCTGATGAGGTTGGGGTTGTAGAAGGCCCGGGGCGTCAGGGCCAGGGGCGGGATGTCGCCCATAAACCGGGCCCCCCGGCGCTGCAGGCGGTCCACCAACTGCTCCTCAGTGTAGTCGTTGAAAATGGTGCTGGCATAGCGGGCCACCACCAGGGCCGCGTTGGAGTCGGTGGCGTCCAGGATCACTTGCACCTGGGCCTTCTTGCCCTGGCGCAGGTAGCGGGCGAAGTCGTACGGCACCCGGAGGACCATGGTGATCTCCCCGTGGTCGATATCATTCAGCATTTCCCGCTCGCTGTTTAGGTATTTCTTGATGCTGAACCAGTCGGTGGCGCGGAACCGCTTGAGGAGGTCCCGGGACTCCTGGGTGCGGCATTCGTCATAAATCCCTACGGCCACGTTTTTGATGTCGAAATTGATGACGTAGCCGTAGGCGATGAGCTGCACCAGGGGCGGGGCGATGAGAAAGAAGCGCAGCTTCTTGTCCCGCCAGACCTGGATGAATTCCTTGACGATGATGTGCCGGATGCGCCTGAACATTTTTCAGTGAGCCGTGAGCTGTGAGCTGTGAGCAGAATGAGGCCGCGGGTAACATGTCTCCGGAAGACTTCTATCTTTGGAGTGCGATTTAACAAAAATCATAACTCTTTCTCCTTTACTGCTCACTGCTCACTGCTAACTGCTAACTGCTGACTATTGACCGCTTCATTTCAGCTTCTTCTGAAACTTACGCAGGGCCAGGACCAGGAAAAACATGGCCGCGGCCACCAGCATCAGGGTATGGGGCCACAGCACCTTCATCCCCACCCCCTTCAGGCAGATGCCCTTGGCAATGGTCACCAGATACCGCGCCGGCACCACGTAGGAAACCAGCTGCAACGGCCACGGCATCAGGTAAACTGCAAAGACAAACCCGGAGAGCAGAAAGGCCGGCAGGAAGGTGGTGAGCATGGCCATCTGGAAGGCCTGGAGCTGGTTTTCGGCGCTCACCGAAATGAGCAGGCCCTGGGCCAGGGTGGCCAGGAGAAAAATGCCGGACAGCCCCACGAGCAGCAGCACGCTGCCCCGGAAGGGCACCGCGAAGAGAAATTTCCCCATGGCCAGGACAATGCCCATGTCCACCATGCCGATGATGAAGTAGGGCCCCAACTTCCCCAGGAGCAATTCGGCCTTCTTCAGCGGGGTGGCCATGAGGCCCTCCATGCTGCCCCGCTCCACTTCCCGCACCACGGTGAGCGCGGTAAGGAGCGCCCCCACCACGGTCATGATTACGGCAATGAGCCCCGGGACGATGTAATTCCGGGACTCCAGCTCTTCATTGAACCAGAAGCGCATCTGGGTGTCTAGGGGTGGCTCCTGGCGGCTGAGCCCCTGGGGCCAGTAGCGCTCCACCAGGAGTTTGCCGTTGTAGGTGGCGGCCACGGCCTGGAGGTATCCCAGGATGATGTTGGCGGTGTTGGAGTCGGTGCCGTCCAGCAGGGCCTGCACCTGCGCGGTCTTGCCCGTCTGGTAGGACCAGGAGAAGTCGTAGGGCAGCACCAGGCCCGCCTGGACCTGCCGGTGCTCCAGAAGGTCCACCAGCTCGCGGTAGCTGGAGACCCAGCACACCAGCTTAAAGTACTGGCTGCCCCGGAATTCGTTGATGAAGTTCTCGCTCAGGCGGGTCTGCTCCTGATCATAGACGGCCAGGCGCACGTGCTTGATATCGAAGGTGAGGGCATAGCCGTAAAGCAGCATCAAGGTGATGGGCAGGAGGATGACCTGCAGCAGGCTGATGGGGTCCCGGCGGATGTGGATGGCTTCCTTGCGGAAGATGGCCCAGGTGCGCTTCCGGTTCATGGGTTATAGCTCACGGCTTTCAGCTATCAGCTTTTTGCTGAATGAGGTTAATATCTTCTTTATTTCCAAATGTTGCCTTACCAGGAAGCCCATAATTTTTTAGCTGACTGCTGAAAGCTGACGGCTGACAGCTTATTAGCTGACCGCTGATAGCTGAAAGCTGACAGCTTCTTTATCCCTCCCCCGCCCGCTGGATCAGAGAGATGAAGGCGTCCTCCAAACTGGGGGGGACGCGCTCCAGGCGCCGCACCGTGATGTCCCGGGCCGCCAGGGCCTGCCGCACCGCGGCCTCCACCTCCTGGGCCCGGGCCGCGGCCACGTGCAGCCCTTCCCCGAAGACCGCGGCCTCGACCACCCCGGGGAGCGCCTTGATGATTTGCAGGGCTTCCTCCAGGCGGTCGGGATAAACCGCCAGGATTTCCTCCGGCACCGTGAGTTTCAGCTCCCGGGGCGGCCCCTGGGCGATGATCCTGCCCTGGTAAATGAGCACCAGCCGGTCGCAGAACTCCGCCTCGTCCATGTAGTGCGTGGTCACCAGGATGGTCACCCCCCGCTCCGCCAGGGAATAGATGAGGTCCCAGAAGTTGCGCCGGGAGATGGGGTCCACCCCGCTGGTGGGCTCGTCCAGGAAGAGGATGGGCGGGTCGTGGAGGATGGCCGAGGCCAGGGCCAGCCTCTGCCGCAGCCCCAGGGCCAGGTTCCGGGTGAGCTCCGTGCGCCGGTCACTCAAACCGACCAGGCCCAGAAGCTCGTCGATGCGCCCCTCGAGCCTGGCGCCCTCCAGGCCGTACACGCCCCCGAAGAAGGTGAGGTTCTCCTCCGCGGTCAGGTCCTCATAGAGGGAGAAGCGCTGGGACATGTAGCCGATGTGCTGCTTGATTCTCTCCGTCTCCCGGACGATGTCAAAGCCGCCCACCTGCCCTTCTCCGGAGGTGGGGAGCAAAAGGCCGTTAAGCATGCGGATGGTGGTGGACTTGCCCGCGCCGTTGGGGCCCAGGAAGCCGAAGATCTCTCCCTTGTACACCTCGAAGCTGATGCCGTCCACGGCCTTGAAGGTGCCGAACAGGCGGGAGAGGTTCTTCACCACGATGGTTTTTTCCCGCTCCATCACTCCCCCTGGCGGCGCACGGTCTGCACGAAGACTTCCTCCAGGCCGGGTTCGGCCCGGGCCAGGTGGACCTCCTGCAGGCCCGCGTCTTTCAAGGCCGCGGCCAGGGGTTCGGCCGCCTGGGCGGCGCTGGCCACCGTCACCATGAGGCGATCCCCCATGGCCAGGGTGCCTGCCACCAGGGGGTGCCCCTTAAGGAGGCGCCGGGCGGCCCGCAGGTCCGAGGCCCGGACCTCCAGGAGTTCCCCCACGAAGGAGGCCTTGACGGCCTGGGGCGTGTCGGCCATGAGCAGGCGGCCCCGGTGCAGGAGCCCCACCCGATGCGCCCTCTCCGCTTCGTCCATGTAGGCCGTGGACAGGAAAATGGTCAGGCCCTGCCCCAGGAGGCGGTAAAGGATCTCCCAGAACTCCCGGCGGGACACGGGGTCCACCCCGAAGGTGGGCTCATCGAGAAAAAGCAGGCGGGGCCGGTGGATAAGGGCGCAAACCAGCCCTAATTTCTGGCGCATGCCGCCGGAGAGGTTGCCCGCCAGCCGGTCCGTGAAGGGCGCCAGGTTAGAAAAGGAGAGCAGCTCCGGCAGGCGCGCCTCCCGCTCCACAAGGGGCACCTGGTAAATGTCCGCGTAAAAGGCGATGTTTTCGGCCACGGTGAGGTCGTCATAGAGGCCGAAGCGCTGGGGCATGTAGCCGATCTGCTCCTTTAGGTCCTCGCCCTCCTTCACCGTGTCAAAGCCCAGGACCTGGGCGGCGCCTTCGTCCGGGTCCATGATGCCGGTGAGCAGGCGCATGGTGGTAGTCTTGCCGGCGCCGTCAGGGCCCACCAGGGCGAAGGCCTCCCCGGGCCCCACCTCCAGGTCCAGGTGATCCACGGCCACCAGGGACCCGAAGCGCTTGGTCAGGCCTAGGACCTTGAGGACCGGCTCAGTTGCCGCCATCAAAGAGAATTACCGCCTCGGCCGGCATGCCGGGCTTGAGCTCGTAGTCGGGGTTCTCGCACCGGATCTTGGTGCGATAGACCAGGGTCACCCGCTCCTTGTAGGTCTCCACGGTCTTGGGGGTGAACTCCGCTTTGTTGTTGATGAAGGAAACCCATGCGGGGTAGCGCTTGCCGGGGTAGGTGTCGGTGGTGACGTAGGCCTTCTGGCCGAACTTGACCGTGGCCAGGTCCATCTCCGGAATGTAGCCTTCGAAATAAACGTTGTCCAGGTCCGCCAGGGTGAGGACCGGGGAGCCCACCGCGGCCACCTCCCCGGGCTGGGCGGGCCGCACCAGGACCACCGCGTTTACCGGGCTGGAAATGGTAGCGTAGCCCAGGCGCGTCAAAGCCAGCTCCAGGGACGCCTTGGCCTGTTCATATTCCGCCCGGGCCTGGTCGATGTCCTCCTGGCGGTAGCCTTCCTTCAGCTTGCTGTAATTTTCCACGGCCGAGCGGTGGGTCTCCTTGGCCATGAGGTAGCCCGACTCGTACTTGTCCCGGGTGGAGGCGGAGACCACCTTGCGCTGGAAGAGGTTCAGGTAGCGCTGCCAGTCGGCCAGCTTGTCGTCCAGGTCCGCCTTGGCCCGGAGCATCTGGGCCTCGGCCTCCTTGACCTCCTGGGGCCGGTAGCCCGCCTCCATCTTTACTTTATTGGCCTGGGCCGCGGCCAGCCTGGCCTTGGCATTATCCACTTCATCCCTGAGGTCGTCGGCCTCCAGTTCCGCAGCCACGTCCCCTCTCTTGAGCCAGTCGCCTTCGTCCACCCGGATGGCAATGATCTTGCCCGACACCTTGAAGGACAGGTCCGTCTCCGTGGCCTCGATGTGGCCCTGAAGATGCAGTTCGTTGCTGTTAGCCTGATAGCCTCGGGAAGCCAGCCAGTAGGCCAGGCCGGCCACGGCCGCCACCAGCACCAGGACGACGAGATATTTCCCTTTCCCCTGCATGCTTCCTCCAGCGGGACCACTTCCCAGATAAGGTCCCCGGCGGGACCGACCATATTCTATACGACAAAGGGGGGCTAAGGCAAAGCTATAGTGGTTCGCCTCCCCCAAGAAAAAAAAGGGGGAGGGCCAATAGCCCTCCCCGCTTTATTGGGAGCCGCCCGGAGGCGGCAGTGATTGGTCCGGTTTATAAGAGCTTGTCATTCTGAGCCGCTGAAAGCGGCGAAGAATCTCAAAACCGAGACCCTTCGCCTGCGGCTCAGGGTGACTGAGAAAATGTCAGCTCAGGGTGGTAGCAGTTAATGCGCTTTGGCCCGGGTTTCTTTCCCTGCCCGGCGCCCCTGGTAGTCCTGGATGGCTTTCTGGAGCGCGTCCGCGCCCAGATTGGAGCAGTGCAGCTTATTCTGGGGCAGGCCCCCCAGGGCCTCGGCCACCACCCGGTTGGTGATGGCCTGGACTTCGCTCAACTTCTTCCCCAGGGCCATTTCGCTGACGATGTCGGACACGGCAATGGCCGCCACGCAACCGAAGGTCTGGAACTTGATGTCCACGATGCGGTCGCGCTTGACCTTGATGTAGAAGCTCATCAGGTCGCCGCAGACCGGGTTGCCCACTTCCCCCACCCCGTCCGGATCTTGGATGACCCCGGCATGGCGGGGATTGACAAAATGGTCCATCACTTTTTCGGTATACATGCTTCAGCCTCCCAGGGCGGCCCGTTCCCCGTTCCCCATGGCCACCAGGTCGGCCAGGGTAATGGCAGAGAGCCGCTCGAACATGGCCCGGGCCGCCTCTTTCCAAACGAAGCGGGTCGGGCAGCGGTCGGCCCGGCCGCAGACCTCGGGGTGGATGGAACATTCGGTGAGGGTCTCCCCCCGCTCCAGCAGGGCCACGATCTCTCCCACCGTGATCTCCTGCGGCGGCCTGGCCAGGATATGTCCCCCCTTGGGGCCCCGCACGCTCTTGATATAGCGTTCCCGCTTCAGGGGGATGATGATTTGCTCCAGGTACTTCACGGAGATGTCCTGGCGTTTGGCAATTTCTCCCAACTGCACCGGTCCCTGGTCGTAGTGTTGAGCCATGTCCAGCATCAGCCGGGTGCCATAGCGACTCTTGGTGGAAAATTTCATCCCTGTCCTCCTGCCATGCGCAGGCGCCACACCGGCGAGAAAGAGCGCAGCCTTTCCACCGCGGGGGCCAGTTTCTTGATCACGTAGTAAATGTCATCCTCCCGGATCTCCGGCCCCAGGGTAAAGACGATGGAACCCTGGGCCAGGGCCGGTGGGACACCGATGGCCACCAGGACCGGGGAGGTCTTCAGGGCCTTGGAGGCGCAGGAAGAACCGGTGCTGGCGTAAATGCCCTCCCGGCTCAACAGGAAGAGCAGAGCCTCCCCTTCCAGGCCTTCGAGGCAGAAGCTCGCGTGTCCGGGCAGGCGCTTCTCCGGGTGGCCGGTGAAGGTAGCCAGGGGCACCACTTCCAGGATGCCCGCCTTGAGCAGGTCCCGGAGGCGATGGAGTTCCGGCCCCCGGGCCGGCACTTCCTCCCGGGCCAGCGCCGCGGCTCTTCCCAGGCCGATGATGCCGGGGACGTTTTCCGTGCCCCCCCGGCGCCCGTCTTCCTGGATGCCCCCGTGAATCTGGGGTACCAGGCGGAGCTTGCCGCGGAAATACAGGGCGCCCGTGCCTTTGGGCGCGCCCAGAGGAGGGCCGGAGAGGCTCAAGAGGTCCACCCCCAGCTCCTTGACGTCCACCGGGACGCTCCCCACCGTGGCCACCGCGTCGGTGTGAAACAGAATTCCCTGCTCCCGGCACATGGCAATTAGCGGGGCCAGGTCCTGGATGGTGCCGATCTCATTGTTCCCGTGCATGATGGAGACCAGCACCGTCTCCGGCCTTAAGGCCCGCTTCAGGCGCTCCGGCTCCACCAGGCCCTGCCCGTCCACGGGCAGAAAAGTCACCTCAAAGTCCAGGAAGCGCTCCAGGAACCTGGCGGAATTCAGGACCGAATGGTGTTCGATGGCGGAAACGATGACGTGGCGCCCCTTGTGGCGCTGGGCCAGGGCCCCGCCCTTCACCGCCAGGTTGTTGGCCTCCGCGCCGGAGGAGGTGAAGATGATCTCCTCGACCCCGGCGTTAATGAGGCCGGCCACCTGCCCCCGGGCCGCGTCCAGGTCCTCCTTGGCCCGGGTGCCCAGGTCGTAAACCGCGGAGGGGTTGCCGAACCGCTCCCCAAAGTAAGGGAGCATGGCCTGAAGCACCTCCGGCCGCACCGGCCGGGCCGCGGCCTGGTCCAGATAAACCAGGGGGCGGGGGGATTCCTTAATGCTTGCGGATATACAGCTTGTAGAAGTCTTCTGCTTCATCTTCGCTGACCCCGATAAATTCCTGGCCGTGCTTATCACACCAGGCGGGGATATCTTCCAGAGCCCCGTCGTAGTCCGTGAGGATTTCCAGCACCTGCCCCTCCTTCAGGCCCTTGATGAGCTCCATGGGCTCCAGCAGGTGGATGGGGCACATACGGTAAACCAGGTCGGCGGTGGCGTCCGCCTTCATTTCCTTAACGAAGTTCATATGCTTTCACCCCGGTGCCGCCGTGGGAATTTACCCCGATTGCCATTCTATATTGCATTACTATGAAATATAAGCGAACTCCTAGAGAATGTCAATAGAGATAGAGCAAGATTTTTCCGGGAATTTGGCCCGACCCGGGCGGGTTAGCGGCCGAAATACCCGGTGATGGTGGCCTGCTCCAGGACCTTGCCCTTAAGGGCCGCCTGGAAGCGGGCCAGGTCCGTATTCGGGCCCAGCTCCAGCTTGGGCACGCTCAGGGCATAGAGGGTGACCACGTAGGGGTGGTCGCCGCTGCCCCGGGGAGGCTGGGGGCCGCCATAACCCAGGTCGCCGAAGGAGCTTTTCAGCTCCGCCGCGCCTGCAGGCATCTTCCTCCCGGAGGCCCCTTCCTCCAGGCCGGTGGCCGCCGGAGGAATATTGACCACCAGCCAGTGTACCCAGTTCCGGGCTACCGGGTGAGGGTCCACGATGGACAGGGCAAAGGACTGGGTGCCGGCCGGCGCGCCGGTCCAGCTCAGGGGCAGGGACACGTTCTGGCCCCCGGCCCCGGGCATGACGTACTTCAGAGGAATTTTCCCCCCGTCCTGGAAAGCGCTGGATTTAAGTTGCATGGCTGGTCCTCCGTGGGCATTCATGGCGGCCAAGACCAGGGCCGCGCCAAGGATAAGGCTGAACCACCAGAATCTCCTCATTCTTTTACCCCTCCTCCAGGAACTTCTGCAGGGCCAGGGCGGCGTTGTGGGCCTCGTCCCGGGCGGCATAAACGAAAGTCACCGGCCCCTCCTGGATTTTCTGCCGCAGCGTTTGGAGCAGTCCGGGCTTCCCTGCCAGTTCCCGGCGGTAGCGCCGCTGGAACTCCTCCCACCTGGCCGGGTCGTGGCCGAACCAGGTGCGCAGCTCCGGGCTGGGCGCCACGTCCTTGAGCCACAGGTCCACGGCCGCGGCCTCCTTTTTCAAGCCCCGGGGCCAGAGGCGCTCCACCAGGATGCGCACCCCGTCATCCGGGGCCGGGGCCAGGTAGATGCGCTTCAGCCTGACCATAGCGCCTTATTCTTCCTTCAGGCGCTGGCGGATGAAGTCTGCGCCCACGCCTTCGGGCTCCAGGTCCAGGTAGCGCCGCCAGTGCACCCGGGCCTGGACCCGGTCCCCCAGGCGCTCCCAGACCACCGCCAGGTTGAAGTGGGCCGGCGCGAAGTCCGGGTCCCCGCAAAGGGCCCGGCGGTAATAGGCCACCGCACTCTGCAGCTCCCCCCGGTCCTCCAGGAGGTTGGCCAGGTTGTAGTTGGCCTCCACATGCTGGGGCTCCAGCCCCAGGGCTTTAAGGTACAGGGCCGCGGCCCGGGTGTCCGCGCCGGAGAGGTGCAGGACATTCCCCAGGTTCACCAGGGCGTCCACGTGCTCCGGTAGGGCCGCCAGGATGAGCTCGTATTTCCGCCGGGCCGCGGCCCACCGGCCCTCTTCCTCGTCCTCCAGGGCCTGGAAGAACAGCGAATCATAGGCCTCCGGAGGCAGGGCCCGGGGCACCGGCGCCGGCGCTGGGCTAAAGTCCAGCAGGAGCTGGCCCTCGGGAGTAAGCCGGAAGCGGTTCCTGCTCAGGACGAGCTGCTCCTGGAAGATGGATACCCGCACTTCGGCGAGGGGCTGCTGGCTGTCGGGCAGGAATCTTCTTACGCGCTCCACGCACTTTCTGATCTTCCCGAGAGAAACCCCCTGGCTCCGCAGCTTTTTTACGGTGCGCAGGGCCACCAGGCCCCGGAAGTCGAAGGCCAGCCGGCCCCGGCGCTTCGCCCGGGAAGGGATGAGGCCCTGGCGCTCCCAGTGGCGGACCCGGGCCGGGGAGACCCCGACGATGCGGGAGACCTCGTGCTGGTCGTACAGGCGTTTCATGGCAGCAGCCTCTTGAAGGCCGGGGCCCGGAAGCGGCCCCGGGCCGTGGGCTCCTGAAAAGTGACCTCGCACTTAAGCTCCGGCCGCACCCAGGTGATCCCGCTGACCTTTGTCTTCAGGGGGAGGGGGGGCGCCTCCACCCGCAGCCCCTCCAGCCGGGAACTTAAGTACTCCAGGTCGGCGTTGGTGAAGCCGGTCCCCACCAGGCCCCGGTAAAGCCAGGCCCCTTCCTGGACCGCGGCCACGGCCAGGGCCCCGAAGGTCCCGGCCCGGCCCCCCTTCCCCGGGGTGTAGCCCACCACATAGCAAGCGGCCCGGCCCCGGGGCTTGAGCTTCAGCCAGAACCTGGAGCGCCGGCCGACGAGGTAGGGGCTCGCCAACGCCTTGGCCATCACCCCTTCCAGGCCCCGGTCCACCACCTCCTGAAAGAAGGACTTGCCCTTTCCCAGGATATAGCGGGACTCCACCAGGTGGGGCGACGCGGTGAGAATCCCTTGCAGCAGCTCCTTCCGCTCCGTAAGCGGCGCGTCCACCCTGGGAACGTCATTTAGAAACAGCAGGTCGAACACAATATAGGTGGCCGGGAGCTGCCGGGAGAGGAGTTCGATCTTCAAGGGGCTCACCACCTGCTCCCGCTGTTGCATCCGCCCAAAATCCGGACGGCCCTGGTGCAGCACTACCAACTCGCCGTCCAGGATGGCGTTTCGGGCCTTGAGGCCCCGGGCCAGCCCGGAGAGTTCGGGGTAGCGGCCGGTGATGTCCTCCAACCGGCGGTTCTGCAAGCGGACGTCCTTTCCCTTGGCAAACACCAGGCAGCGGGTGCCGTCCCACTTGATCTCGAAGAGGTGCCGCGGGGAATCAAAGGGCTTGGCCGCATAGGCCAGCATGGGCGCCAGGCGCGCCTCCAGCATTTAGGCCTGCTGCCGCTTGCGGGCCGGCGTACGGCCGCGGCCTGCCCGGGCCATGGGCTTTTTGGCCAGCCCCGCTTCCGCCCCGGTCTCTTCCACACTCCGCTTAAGGGCCTCCATGAGGCTCACCACCTTCTCCGCCTCCGCCCGGGGCTGCACCTGGACCTCCTGGCCTTCGGCCTTGGCCCGGATGATGCCCATGAGGGTGCGGGTGTATTCGTCCAGGTACTGCTCCGGCATGAAGTCCCCAGCCAGGTGCGCCACGATGGTCTTGGCCATCTCCAGGCCCTCGGGGTTGACCGCGACCTTTTCCGCCTCCCGGGCCTCCTCCACCTGCTTCAGGTCCACCAGCTCCTCGGGAAAGTGCAGGGTAAAGGCGATGAACGCGCCGTTATAGGGGCGGAGGTTCAGCAGGTGCTCCCGGTTGTGGAGGATCACCCGGGCCAGGGCGGTTTTGCCGGTTTCCGACATGGCCTGATGGAAAAGGGCGAAGGCCTCCAGGCCCGCGGCGCCGTCAGGTACGAGATAATGGGCGTCCGCATAGTAAACGGGGTTAATCTGGGCCTGGTCCACGAACTTCAGGACCTCCACGAGGTCAGTGGACTCCTTCCGGGCCTGGCTCAGCTCCGCTTCGGTGACGATGACGTGCAGCTCCTTGCCGTACTGGTAGCCCTTGACCACTTCCTCCGGGGGCAGGGTGCGGTGGTGCCGGGGACAGACCATCTCCTGCTTGATCCTGGCGCCGCAGTCCTTGTGCAGCAGGTGAAACTGGATAGCCTTGCGGCTGACGGCGTGGTACATCTTCACCGGGATGGTCACCAGGCTGCACTTCAGGTAGCCTTTCCAGATGGCCTTCATGATCGCCTCTCCTTAAGCTGCGGGACAGCCCCGGAAATAAACCAAAGATAGGCACTCTTGCCCGGCCAGGCAAGGGGCGGGGCCCGGAACCACATTGAGGCATTTGCCCCCAGTGGGAGACTTATTTCCATCCCCCCTTTTATAAAGGGGGGCAGGGGGGGATTTTAAAATCCCCCCTAAATCCCCCTTTAAGAAAGGGGTACTTTTATTAGTCGGGCACCAGGTCGCAGAAGTAAAAGCGCTCGTGGGTCAGGAGCCTCTCCCCCAAGGCAAAGGGCACTGCCTCGCGAAAGAGGGGGCCGTCGTAAACGAAGGAGTGAAATTCCCCGTTTTCGCCGCAGGGGTCCACCCCCGGCGGCAGGTCCGCCAGGAGGCGCGCGTTATACTCCCGGCCTACGAAGTCTTTCCCCAGGACCTGGGTGTCCACGCAGGTGAGCACCGCCTTGAAGCCCCGGGCCAGGAAGGCCTGGGCCAGGGCCGCGGTGCCCCGGCCCCACAAGGGGAAAATCCCCTTCATCCCCTTGACCAGGAGACGCTCTTCCCGGTAGCGGCGCACGTCCTCCAGGAACAGGTCCCCGAAGGCCATGGTGGTGACCCCCTGGGCCAGGTAGTCCTCCACGGTCCGGCGCATCCGCTCGTCATATTCTTCATTGCTGCCGTCCTTGGACACGAAGACGGTATGCAATGGCAGCTTCAGGGCCGCGGCCTGGCGCTGCAGCAATTCCAGGCGCACCCCGTGGAGGCTGAGGCGCCGGTATTCCGCGGTCACCGTGGCCAGCAGGCCCACCACCTGAAAGCGCGGGTCTGCCGCCAACTCATAGAGGGCCTGGGTGCTGTCCTTGCCGCCGCTCCAGCAGAGGATGACTTTCTCGGGCACATAACCTCCTAAATCCACCGGCGCTTGCGAAAATAGAAGAGCATGGAGCCCGACACCACGACCATGATGATGAGCACGCCAAAATAGCCGTAGCGCCACTCCAGCTCCGGCATGAACTTGAAATTCATGCCGTAAAGCCCCGCCAGGAAGGTGAGGGGCATGAAGATGGTGGCGATGACGGTGAGGACCTTCATGACCTCGTTGAGCCGGTTGCTGACGCTGGAGAGGTAGATGTCCAGCATCCCCGAAAGGATGTCCCGGTAGGTCTCCACCGTGTCGATGGCCACGATGCTGTGGTCGAAGACGTCCTTGAAGTAGAGGCCGGTGGGTTCTTTGATCAGGGGCGACTCCCGGCGCTCCAGGCGGCTGACCACCTCCCTGAGGGGCCACATGGACTTGCGCAGGAGGATCATGTCGTTCTTGAAGCGGTGCACCTCCTGCAGGGTCTGGGGCGCGGGCTGGCGCACCACTTCGTCCTCCAGGTCCTCCAGCTTTTCCCCGAATCCTTCCAGGACCACGAAATAATGGTCCACGATGAGGTCGATCAAGGCATAGGCCAGGTAGTCGGCCCCGCCCTGGCGCAGGCGGCCCTTGGCCGCGGCCAGGCGCTCCCGGATGGGGGCAAAGATTTCCCCGTCCCCCTCCTCAAAGGACAGCAGGTAATTGGCGCCCAGGACCAGGCTGATCTGGTCCGCCGCGATCTCCCCGGTGCCGGGGTCCTGGTCGATTTTCTTCAGGACGATGAACAGGTAGTCCCCATAATCCTCCACCTTGGGGCGCTGGTCGATGTTCAGGATGTCTTCCAGGACCAGGGGGTGGAGCTTGAAGCACTCCCCCAGCTTTTCCAGGTTCCCCACCTGGGAAATGCCGCTGACATTGATCCAGGTGACGGTGGGCTTCTCCTGCAGCAGGGGGCATTCGGCGACGGTGTTGAGCTCCCCCTGGCTCAGGTTCTCCTCGTCGTACTCCATGACAGTGATCCTGGCCCCCTGGAGCCGCTCTCCGGTGTAGACCAGGGTCCCCGGCGGCAGGCCCGCCTTTTGGGCCCGTTTCCTGGCCAGCCTGGGCATGTCTCGCTCCTTTTCCCTTTTGATTATGGGGCCTTAGCTCTAAAACAGGGAGGCCCCGTCCGTCAAGGAATTGTTCCCTTTTTCCGGGCGGCCTCCTCCAGGGCCGCCAGGCGGCGCCGCAGGTCCTGCTCCCGCTGCCAGCGGGCGGTCACCTCCCGGATGATGGCCGCGGTGCCCAGGAGCAGGCCATCATCATCACGCACCAGGACAATGGTGAATTCCAGGGAAATGCGGGCCCCGTCCCGGCGCAAGCCCGGCACGGCCAGCAGGTCGCGGGCGTACTTGGTCACCCCCGTGGCCATGACCCGGCGGTAGCCCTCCTCGTGCCGGGCCCGGAGATTTTCCGGGATGATGAGGTTAAGGCTTTGCCCCAGGGCTTCCGCTGCCGAGAAACCGAAGATGGCTGCCGCGCCCGCGTTCCAGAGGCGGATGACGCCGTCTCCGTCGGCAAAAATGACGGCGTCCTGGCTGTGCTCCACGATCCGGCGGCAGAGCCAGTCCTGGCTGTAGTCCGGCATTCTTTCGTGCCTTTCCGGGTGAAACCTCTTACGGTTTGAATTATACTGGCAAATAAGGACAACTGAGGGAATTTTTTCCATAGGCCGGTGCCTGGCAAGAATTTCAGGACCCCGCCGGGGTAGGAAACATGAGACCAGCTGGCGTCGGAACTTTGCGGGTAATCTACCTGCTGCTGGGGGTGCTGCTCTTGAGCGGGGTGTCCACGGCCCGGGCACAAGGCCCGCCCCCGGCCGCGGCCAAGCCCACCGTCCTGGCCTTCGACCGCAAGGGCTGCCCCTTCTGCTACCAGGTGGAGGTAACCCTCAAGGCGATCCAGGAGCGCTACCCCGGCCAGTTCGAGGTGCGCCGCCTTTACTTCGACGAGGAAGAACCCACGTTCCGCCGCAGTCACGTGGTCATCGTGCCCACCCAGGTCTTCCTGGACCCCTCCGGGAAGGAAGTCTTCCGCCATGAGGGCCTCTTCCCCCAGGAGGAGCTCCTGAAAAAGCTGCGGGACCTGAAGTTCATCCGGGATTGAAGGCGTGGCGGCAGAAAAGATTGTCCAGGTGCAGGTGGGGAAGAGCCGCATCGGCCTCAGGGGCCTTAAGGAGGTCTTTCAGGCGGTGGGCCGGGAACGGTGGGCCTCCCCCGAGCAGGCCCAGGAGGAGCTTCTTAACCGGGTGGCCTCCCAGAATTACATCCCCGCGGCCTCCCGGGAGGCCTACCGCCAAGCCCTGTGGCGGGAGTTCCGGCGCTTCCGGGGCGAGGCCGTGGAGGAGGAGGCCGCGGCCGGCCTGGAGGTCACCGTTCTGGGCCTGGGCTGCGCCGCCTGCCAGAACTTTTACCGGATGGTGCTGGACACCCTGGCGAACTTAGGGCTGAAAGCCGGGGTCAATTACGTCACCGACCCGGCCCTGCTCCAGTCCTTTGGGGTCCGGCCCCTGCCCGCGCTCCTCATCAACGGCCGGGTAGCGGTGGCGGGCCGGGTGCCTGCCCCCGCGGAACTGACATCCATCCTGGCCGCGGCGCGCCCCGGGGGCTAACCCTGAGCGCGGCCCTCTTTCTAACAAGCTCCAAGATCAAACCAGGGGGAAAATAAAGAGGTGCGCCGGTGACCGTTACGGCCACCGGCCCGGGCTGACCCCTCCGGCGGCACCCGGAGGGGGCGGAGAAGAAAGAAAGCTTAATCCTCCATGGCCGGGTTGATGGTGATCACCGGGCAAGGGGCTTCCCGCACCACCTTGCGGCAGACGCTGCCGAAAATGGTGTATTCCAGACCCCGGCGCCCCTTGGTGCCCATGACAATGAGGTCGATTTTCTCCTTCTTGGCCAGGTCCAGGATCTTGTCCGCGACGGGGCCGGTCATGACCCGGGTTTCCAGCTTGGGAAATTTCGTCAGAAACTCCTTGGCCACCTTGCCCATCTTCTCCTTGGCCGCCTTCACCGCCTCCTCCTGGAATTGCATGATGTTGGCGTGGGGCACGTGGAAGGTGGAAAAATCCGAGAGGTCCTGGGTCACGAACAGGATGTAGAGGGTGGCGTCGAATTTCTTTACGAAGGTGGAGACCCAGGGCAGCAGGGTCTCAAATTTCTCTGCAAAATCAATAGGAAAGAGAATCTTCTGGATCTGCTTCATGGCCGTTTTTCCCCTGAGTTTGTGAAATATAGCATAAGCTAATGGATGGCCCCTGCCTTGTCAAGTTAAAAAGCCTGTGGCCCGCAGGGAGGGCCCCATAATGCAGAAGGACTAGCGTCTCCCCGGACAGAAATATTTTCCCGCAAAAATATCTTGACCAAACCCATTTCCGGTTATTATATTTCGCAGCGTCTCCCCCTTCGGGGGGAGGGAATCTTCAGGGAATGGGGTGAGGACCATCGGCGAGATGCGATTCAGTCGGGACCATGTGTGGGTCCGGATGGATGACGAGGTGCGGGCCACCATCGGCATGACCGATCACCTCCAGGAAAAAATGGGGGAGATTTATAGCTTGAAGCTGCCTGAAGAGGGCGAAGAATTCGTCAAGGACGAGGCCTTCAGCGTGGTGGAGGCCAAGCACGGCCGCCGGGAACTGAAGGCCCCCATCTCCGGCGAGGTCATCGAGGTCAACTACGAAGCGGTGGAAGTGCCGGAAATCGTCAACGAAGACCCCATGTCCGAGGGCTGGCTGCTGAAGGTAGAGACGACTTCCGGCCAGGAATTCGATGAACTTTTTACCGAAGAGGAATACGCGGATCACTTGAGCGAAGAAGAGGAGCTGGAAGAAGACTGAGCCTTCCTTAAGCCATTTTGAGTTTGTTTCCTCCTTCAGGCGATGCAGATGAGAACCGGTCCCTGCCCTTGGGAGACCGGTAACCCCAGCAGACCCGTGACCCCTAGCGCCCCCCCATCCCCGCCCAAGCCCTGGCTCTGGCGGACCCTCACCTCCATCCGCCTCACCGTTTTCCTGCTATTGATCCTGGCGGCAGTGGCGGTAGTCGGCACCCTCTTGCCCCAGGACCAGCCCGCGGCCCAGTATGTGGCCCGCTACGGCGAAACCCTGGGGAGCCTGCTGTGGGTGCTGGGCCTGAGCCGTATTTATTATAGCCCCTGGTTCCTATTGCCGGTCTTCCTGCTGGCCCTGAACATCCTGGCCTGCCTGGTGCACGGCCTGCCCCAGGCGATGCGCCGGTCCCGGCAGCGCCTGGACTGGGACACGGCCCGGACCCTGCCGGAGCGGGGCCGCTTCAATTGCCCCCCAGGGGCTGACCCCCGCCCCCGGGTGGCCCAGGTGTTGCGCCGGGAGTTGGGCCGCCCACGGGCCCTGAGCTTCCCGGATCAGGAGGTCTTCCTCTTTGAGCGGGGCCGGTTTCGTCCCCTGGGCCCCTACGTGGTGCACCTGGCGCTGCTGCTGGTGCTGGCCGGCGGCCTCATCGGCAAGTTCTGGAGCATCGAGGGGCAGCTCACCTTGCCGGTGGGGGAGGAAGCCCGGGCCTTCCGGGTGGGGCAGCATAAAGAGGTCCCCCTGCCCTTCCAGGTGCGCCTGGACTCCTTCCAGGTTAAGTTTTACGAGGAGGGGGGCATGCCCAAGGAGTTCCGCTCCGACCTCACCTTCTTCCAGGATGGGCAGGAAGCGGCCCGGGCCATCTGCCGGGTCAACGAGCCGGTGACTTTCGGCGGCCTCACCTTTTACCAGGCTTCCTACGGCACCCAGCCCGCGGGCCCGGTGCGCCTCAAGGTGCAGCATGGCGGTGTCAGCGAAACCGTGGACGCGCCGCTGCGCCGCCCCGTGGACCTGCCCGGCGGGGCGGCCCAGGTCATGGCCTTCCGGGTGGAGGGCGACCTCCAGGGCTATGGCCCCGCGGTGCAACTGGCCCTGCGCCTGGGCCCCGGCCACCCCCTGGTCTTCTGGGCCTTTCAGAACCATCCTGAACTGGAGGAGAAGGACTTGCCCTACCGGATTTACCCCGAGTCCATCCCCTTCAAGTATTACTCGGTCCTGCAGGTGAAACGGGACCCCGGGGTGTGGTGGGTCTACGCCGGGTTTCTCCTGTTTCTGCCGGGCTTTTACCTGGCCTTCCTGCGCCCGCCCCAGCGCTGGGCGGTGGTCCTGGAGAAAGCCGAGAAGGGGGCCTGGCAGGGGCGCCTCCTGGGGACCAGCCCCCGGGGCCGGGAAGAGTTTCAAGCCCGCCAGGAGCGGGTCCTGGCCCAGCTCAAGAAAGGAGCCGCGCCGTGACCAGCCTGCTTTTAGGCGTAGTGATGCTGGCTTACCTGGCGGTGGGCCTGTTGTTCCTCATGGGCGAGTTGTGGTCCTCCCCGCGCCTTAAGTCCGCGGCCTTGACGCTTTTCTGGGCGGGCCTGGGGGCGCACACCGCCGCCCTCCTGGGTCGCTGGGTGGAGTCCTATCAGCTGGCCGCGCTCCACTCCCCCCCGGCGGGTTGGGCTGACATCCTCCAATTGGTGGTGTTCCAGGCGCCCCTGTCTAATTTTTACGAGTCGCTGGTCTTCTTCTCCTGGTGCCTGCCGGCCCTGGGCCTACTGAGCTTCCGCCGCTACCTCGCGGGGTACCTGGGCGCGGTGGTGGCCATTCTGGCCTGCCTGCTCCTGGCCTACGCCTCCCTGTGGGTGGACAGCCGCATCAAACCCCTGATGCCGGCCCTGAAAAGCAACTGGCTCCTTATCCACGTGGTCACTGCGTTTTTGGGCTACGCCGCCTTTGCCCTGGCCTTCGGCACCGCCCTCCTCTACCTGGCCACCGAGCGCCGCCCTCGGGCCTCGCTGCCGCCTGCGGCGCAATTGGACCGCCTCCTCTACCGGGCCACCATCTTCGGGTTTATCCTGCTCACCCTGGGGATCTTGACCGGCGCGGTGTGGGCCGAAACGGCCTGGGGCCGCTACTGGAGCTGGGACCCCAAGGAGACCTGGTCCCTCATCACCTGGCTGATTTACGCCTCCCTGCTCCACGCCCGCCTGCTCAAGGGCTGGCAGGGCCGCCGCATCGCCTGGCTGGCTGTCCTCGGGTTCATGGCGGTGCTGTTTACCTATTTCGGCGTGAGCTTCCTGCTCTCCGGCCTCCACTCTTATCTCACCTGACGCCACAGAGAGACCTCGGGGCGGGTTTGAAACTCGCCCCTACAGGCCGGAAAAGAACAAGGGCCCAGGGTTGTCATCCCCGGGCCCCTGTCTCCTGCCTTGCAGAAGTCTTGAGTGACAGTTAGCTGGTAGGCACGTTGGTGGGTTTGCACAAGAGGTCGGCGGAGGTGGCCAGCCGGCCGCACTGCTCGCAGACGTACTTGATGTCTTCCAGCTTGCCTTTGCAGAAGTGCTTGGGGTGCGGCGCCTTCTCGCCGCAGTAGGCGCAGGTTATGGGCTCCCCGGCGGGGTTACAAAGGTGGCCCGGCTCCTCCGCCAGGGCCCCGCAAGTCGCACAAGTATAAACCTTCTTCGCCATATGTCCTCCTTTGTCGCGGTTTTCGCTCTTAGGCAAAAAATAAGTTCGCCATGCGGCTTGTCAATACAGGCAGGTATAAGAATTTTCTGGGAGGTGACTCTTCAGGGCAAGAGGGTCAGGCTGCGTCGGTCAGAGTCTAGGAGAGCCGGGATGCCCACGGGCATAGTGTGGTTCTCCGGCTGGTGGCCCACGGGGAGTCCCGCCAGCACCGGCACGCCCAGGGGCGCCAGGGCCGCGGTGGCCACCTCCAGGAGGTGTTCCGGCGAAGCACAGTGGGTGAAGGCTCCCAGCACCACCCCCTTAACCCCGTCCAGCAGCCCGGCCAGCCGCAAGTGGTGCAGCATGCGGTCCACCCGGTAGAGGGCCTCGTTGTGGTCTTCCAGGAACAGCAGATAGCCCTGCATCTGGGGAGCAAAGGGAGTGCCCGCCAGGTGGCACAGGGTGGTGAGGTTGCCGCCGGCCAGGGGGCCCTCCCCGGTCCCGGGGTGCAGCACGGTCAAATCCCCGTAGGTCAGCGCCAGGGGCCCCGGCGCAGTGAGCCAGCGGTAAAAGTTGTCCCGGGCCCCGTCAGTGAGCTGCGGCAGGTGGGCCACGGTGGGCCCGTGGAAGGTAATCAGCATGAGGTCCCGGTGCAGGACCCAAAGGAGGTTGGTGAGGTCGCTGAAGCCCACCAGCCGCTTGGGGGTTGCGGCCAGGGCCGCCAGGTCCAGGTGAGGCAGGACTTTCAGGGAGCCGTAGCCGCCCCGGACGCCCAGGACCGCCTTGACTTCCGGGTCCTGCCAGAGCTCCTGAAAGCGCCGGGCCGCGGCCACATCCGCGGCCCCATCCCAGGACCGGGTCTGGAAGAGCTCCGGACCGAAGCGCACCTTGAAACCCCAGTCCCTAAGGAGCTGCACCCCGGCCTCCCAGGCCGCCCGGGCCACGGCGCTGGCCGGCGCGGCCACCGCCACGGTCTCCCCGGGCACCACCGGCGGCGGCCAGAAAAAAGGGGTATCTTCAGGGTTCCGGCCCATCATCTCTGCTTACCACAGTTTGCCGCCAAGTAACAATTCACGGTTACGCCCATCTGAATTTTTAATATAATTTCTTTAAGATATTAAAGTAAAAGGCACGATGTTTTCCTTGCAGTCCCGTCTCAAGTTGGCCGACTGGCCCAGGACCGCCCTGGCCCTGGTTCCGGTGCTGCTGTTCCTGGTGGCCGTAGCCTTCCGCCTGTCGGACCTGGCGGGCCGGAATTTCTGGACCGACGAGGCCTGGGTGGCCCTGGCGGCGCTGGCGCCCACTCCGGCCGCGGCCCTGGCCGCGGGGCAGTCCACCCCGCCCCTGTTCCTGCTGACGCTGTGGGCCCTGGCCCATATCTTCGGCGGCAGCGAAGCGGTGCTGCGGGCCCTGCCCTTCCTCTTCGGGGTGGGCACGGTAGCGCTCTTCTGGCCCCTGGCCCGGTCCCTGGCGCCCCGGCCCGCGGCCCTTACGGCCCTGGCCGCGGTGGCCTGCTCCCCATTTCTGGTTTATTTCTCCAAGGAGCTGAAGCAGTACAGCGGCGACGCCTTCTTTGCGGTGCTCATCCTGGTCCTGGCGGAGCGCCTCCGGTCCCGGCACGGCCAGGATTCATGGGCCTGGCTGGCCATGGCCGGGGCGGGCCTCCTGGGTCTGGGCTTTTCCCATGCCCAGATCTTCACCCTGCCGGTGGCGGCCGCGGTGCTGTGGTTCGCCCTGCCCTCCTGCCGCACCCGCACCGCCCTGGTGGGCGGCATCTGGACCCTGGCCTTTGCCTGTTACTACCTGCTCTTTTTCCGCCATGAGGTGAGCGGGGACCTGGTGGCCTACTGGACCCAGGATTTCCCGGATTTTTCGGGCCCCCTGCCCTTCCTCGCGTGGCTGGGCCAGGCCTTCTGGCGTTATCTGGGCTACTTCCTGGGCGACTGGGGCCCTTACTGGGGCCTGCCCCTGCTGGCGGCAGGCCTGGTGGCCCTGGGCCACCAGGGGTCCGGGCGAGCCCTTGCTTATTGGGGCGGGCCGCTCATACTGGCGCTGCTAGCCGCGGCTGCCCACCGCTACCCCTTCATGGCCCATTACGGCGGCAACCGTCTGATGCTCTTCAGCGCCCCCCTTCTTTACCTGCTCACGGCCACAGGGCTGGCCGCGGTTTTTGCCACCCTCTGGCGCCGGCGCCTGGGCTGGCTGGCCCTGGGCCTCACGGCCCTGCTCATGGTGGCCCTGCACCCCCTGGAAAACCTCCAGGAAAATCTGCGCACCAGCATCAACCGGGAAGAGATCCGCCCCCTGGTAGCGGCCCTCACCCAGCAGCGCCGGCCCGGGGACCTGGTGTACGTTTACTACCACGCCATCAGCCCCTTTAAATACTACTACCGGGGCTCCCTGGAAGGGGTGTGCTGGGGCAGGTCCTGCGTGGAAACGAACCTCTCCGCCGCGGCTGCCCCCCCCGGGCCCGCCTCCCGGCGGCTGTGGCTCATCGGCGCCCATGTCCCGGACCTGGAGTACCTGCGGCACTTTGCCGGAAAACTGCTGGGGCCCCGCTGGCAGGAGACGGCCTGTCTCAGCCAGGATGGCGCGGCGCTCTTCCGCTTCGAATGGCAGGAACCCGCGCTGACCGCTAAAAAGCCTGCTGCCCTGCCAGCACCTGCTTTATCCGGGCCTCCAGCTCCGCCAGGCGATAAGGCTTATGAATAAGGCCCCGGGCTCCCCCGGCCTTGAGCCTCTCCACCTCCTGGGACGAAAAGAAACCTGAGGCCACCAGGACCCGTACCTCAGGGTCCAGGGCCTTGAGTCCCTCCAGCACCTCCCCGCCGTCCTGCCCCGGCAGCCAGTAGTCCAGTATTACCAGGCCGACCCTGGCGGTGCGGCGGTAAAGCTCCAGGGCCTCGGCTCCGTCTGCGGCCACCGCCACCGGGTATCCCAGGTGCTCCAGCAGTTCCCTTCCCAGGGCCCGGAGCAGGGGGTCGTCGTCCACCAGCAGGATGGTGACCGGCAGACCGGCGGTCATGAAAAACCATCCCCCACCCGGATGCGCAGGTCCCGGACGGCCCCCGGGCCCAGGGCCGACTCCAGGGCCTTGAGGAGCCGGGGTTTGAGAAACTGCAGTTCCTGGCCCACGACCGCGGCGGCCACCTCCACCCAGAGTTCCCCCCGGCGCCAATCCGCCAGCCGGGTCTGGGCCAACAGGGAGGGCGGCAGGGCAGCCTCCCAGGCCCGCCGCAGGCGCTGGCGCGCCTCCAGGCCCTGCAAATCCCCTTGCAGCATCTCTTTGAGCACTTCCTTCACCGCCACCGGGCGGGACGGATGCCCCCCCTTACCCCGGCCCCGGGCCATTTACAGACCCTCCCGGGCCCGGGCAAAGCCCTCCGCCGCGGCCGCAATGGTCTTCTCCGGGACGCAGAAAGCCAGGCGGAAGTAGCCCGGCCGCCCGAAGCCCCGCCCCGGCACCGCCAGGATGTTTTCTTGCTTGAGGCGGGCCATCAGGGCCAGGTCGTCTCCACCGGGGGCCCGGGGAAAGAAGTAGAAAGCCCCCCGGGGCAGGAAGAATTCATAGCCGGCCTGCTGCAAGACCTCCCCCAAGAGCCGGCGCCGGGCCGCATAGGGGGTGATGTCCACCGCCACCTCGGTGAGTCCGGCCACCACCCGTTGCATCAGGGCCGGGGCGTTGACGAACCCGAGGATGCGGTTGGCCAGGATCATTCCTGCGGCCAGCTCCTCCCAGCCCGCGGCCCGGGGACTCACGGCCACGTAGCCCAGGCGCTCCCCGGGGATGGAGAGGTCCTTGGAAAAAGAAGTGGCCAGCAGGGTGTGGGGATAGGCCGCGAAAATGCTTGGCAACGCGGCGCCATCGTACACCAGGCGGCGGTAGGGCTCGTCCGCCACCAGGTACACCGGGCGGCCCTGGCCGCGGCGGCGCCGGCTGAGCAACTGGCCGAGCCCCTTCAGGCTCTCCGCATCGTAAATCTGGCCCGTGGGATTGTTGGGGGAGTTGATGATGACCGCCCGGGTCCGGGGGCTCAAGGCCTTCTCCACGCGGTTCAGGTCCAGGCGGAATTCCCCGTCGGTTTCCACCACCCGGGGCACCCCCCCGTGGTTGTCGGCGTAAAACAGGTATTCCGGGAAATAGGGGGCGAAGATGATCACTTCCTCCCCCGGGTCCAGCAGGGCCTTGAGGATGACGTTGAGGCCCCCCGCGGCGCCGCAGGTGAGGACCACGTCCTCGGCCTGAAAAGGCAGCCCGTGAATCCGGCCCAGGTGCTCCGCCAGGGCCACGCGGGTCTGCGGCAGGCCGGCGTTGGGCATGTAGGCGTGGAGCCTGGGACGGGGGTCCTGGGCTGCCGCGACCAGCTCCTCCTTGAACTCAGGAGGTGGCTCCAGGTCAGGGTTCCCCAAGGTGAAGTCATACACCTTTTCCGGGCCCAGGCGGGCCTTGAGCTCCGCCCCCTCCTCGAACATCCGCCTAATCCAGGAGGAGCCCTCCATGGCTGCCTTAATGCGCGCCGATACGCCCATGTGCTACCTCTAAAAAATTGTTGGAGGGGTTGTTCCCCTAATCCCCTGTCGGGGCGCAATTCATTGCGCCCCATTCCCAGGGCGTGATAAATCACGCCCCTACAGGGGGTTGGGCTGGGCAGATTCATGGGAGACGGCTGTAGGGGCGGGTTTCAAACCCGCCCCTACGTCCCCCGGCCCTCCCCTCAAGTCTTCTCTTCCACCTCATAGCCGGCATAGCGCAGGGCCCGCAGCACCGCGGCCCCGTGATCCGGGCCCCGGGTCTCCAGGTTGAGCTCCACCCGGGTATGGTCCAGGGGCAACTCCCGGGCCAGGCGGTCGTGGAACAGGTGCAGGATGTTGGCCCCCTGCTCCCCCAGCAGCTTGGTGAGGCGGGCCAGGGACCCGGGCCGGTCGCTCAGGGCCACCCTCAGGTTGAGGAGCCGGCCCCGGGCCAGCAGCGCCCGGGGCACCACCCGCTCCAGCAGGGGGATGTCGATGTTGCCACCGCTCACCAGGAGAACCACCTGCCGGCCCAGGTCCCGGCCCAACAGCGGCCCCAGGAACGCGGCCGCGGCCGCGGCCCCCGCGCCCTCCGCCAACACCTTCTTGCCTTCCAGCAGGAACAGCAGGCCCTGGACGATCTCCTCTTCCCGGACCAGGACCACTTCGTCCAGGAGGTCCCGCAATATGGGAAAGGGATAAAGTCCCACCAGGGGCACGTTGATGCCGTCCGCCAGGGTGGGGGCCGCGGGCACCGGGGTGGGCCCGCCCGCTTCCAGGGCCTTCACCAGGGACGGCACCAGGGCTGCCTGGACCCCAATGACGCGGACCTGAGGTTTCAAGCCCTTTAATGCCACGGCCACTCCCGCGGCCAGGCCGCCGCCGCCCACCGGCAGCACCACCGTGTCCACGCCCGGCAGGTCTTCCAGGATTTCCAGGCCCAAAGTGCCCTGGCCGGCCATCACCCCCGGGTCGTCATAAGGGTGAATGAAGGTGCTGCCCGCAGCCTCAAGTTCGCGAGCCTTTTGAAGGGCGCCGGAAAGGTCCTCGCCCTGGAGAATAAGCTCCGCGCCGTAGCCCCGGGTGGCCATCTGCTTGGAAATGGATGAAGTTAGAGGCATGACGATGGTGGCCGAAATACCCAGAGCCGCGGCGGCAAAAGCCACGGCCTGGCCGTGGTTGCCCGCGGACGCGGCCACGACCCGCTCCCCTTCCCCCTGCGCCTTGAGCAGCATAAGGCGGTTCACCGCGCCCCGGAGTTTAAAGGACCCGGTGGTCTGGAGGTTCTCCAGCTTGAGGAAGACCCCCCGGCCGGACTCCCGGCTCAGGGTGTGGGAATAGACCAGGGGAGTGCGCAGCACCACCCCCTTAATCCGCTCCCGGGCTGCCTGGATGTCCTTGAGGGTCATGGCCTGGATACGAATGAGGTTCGCCGACGGAGTTGCAGGGGCGGGGTTACCCCGCCTCTACCTGGTCATAGGGCCAAAGGACGAAGGCGGTCCCCCGGGTGAGGGAGACCGCCCGGGGTGGCGGCGTTAGCGTGCAAATTTGATGGAATCGATGATCCGCTGCATTTCCGACCGGTTGGCGTTGAAATCCTTGGGTTCGCAGTGGGCCACAAAGGTATACATATAGTTTTGGGGATCCCAGCAATTCCACTGAATACGCTGAAAACCTCCCGAGCCTTTTTCCGCGGTCTCAATGGTCTCCCAGCCGATGATCCCTTCCTTGCTATCCTGGTCCCGGCGCTTCACTGATATGTATTTACCGATGGCCTTCTCTTCCATGGCCGACTTATAAGAGGCATCGACATTGGCCTTCCGGGGGAAGCTGGGCACATATTGGTGCCATTGAATGGAAAACCCGCAGGTGGTGCCGGGCTTCATGAAGATGATGTCTTCTCTTTCGTCCTTGGAACCAGCGGGATTGCCCCGCTCCAGGCGCCAGCCGGCCGGAATGGTATAAGAGAAGGACCGGATCTTGACTTGATAGGTCATGGGAGCAGTGGATACCCCGGTGATCTTATCATCAGGACGGGCCGAACCCTCGTAAGCCTTGGTCGGCTGTTGCTGTTGCTGTTGCTGTTGCTGTTGCTTCTCCGCTTCCTTGCCCCGGCGCAGGGCGTCCGCGCCGCTCTGGATGGCACCCCATTGGGCTGCCGCGGGCAGAGCCAGGAAAAGCACGAGCAATGCCGAGATACTTGTCGTCCATGCCACTTTCGTCATCTTCCTCCTCCTTTATTTGAGGTTGCCGCCTCGGGGCCAGGGTTGAGGGTGCAGCCGGCCTCAGGCCCGCTGGGCCTTGCGCCAGCCCGCGGCCTTGAGTTCGGCCACGTGCTCCAGCCACTCATGCTTCAGGGACTTGAGGTACAGGGCCAGGTCTTTTTCAATCAAGGGTGCCAGACGTTGGTGCAGGAGGGTGTTCACTTCGTGGTCCCCGGGGGAGAGGCCCTGCCAGGTGACGTACCCTTCGTCAAAGATGAAATCCGGGGTGGCGGGACCCCTGACCCCCTTCAGGTCAAACAGGGCCTGGGCCCGGCTCACGTCGAACTCCAGGACCCAGCCGCAGTCCAACAGCATCCGCGCCCCGTCCCAGGGGGCCCGGTCGCGGCACCGGGGGCAGTAGAGGTTCACCAGCACCTCCGGGGCCAGGAGGTTGTCCCTGAAGAGCAGAAAGGCCGAGTTGCGGCCGCATTCGCAGAAACGGCGTTGATTCAGGCACATGGGAATTTCCTTGCGGCCATTATACAGGATTTTCTCCCCTCCTGGACAATAGTTTTCGGCATAATTACCATGTCCTTGAGAGCTTTCCTTCAGGGGGGGCATGCCATGGAAGCCATGGCCCGGTTGCTGGCCCGGTATGGGGGCCGGTTTGCCGCGGAGTTGGGGATTGCGGTGGCGGCGGGACCCGGAGAGCGCCAGAAGTGGTTCCTGGCCGCCATCCTTTACGGCGCCCGCATCTCCGGGGAGCTGGCGGCCCGCACCTACCGGGTCTGCGCGGCCCGGGGGGTCCTGACCCCGGAGGCGGTCCTAGCCCAGGGGTGGGACAACCTGGTGGTGCTCTTGGACGAAGGCGGCTACGCCCGCTACGACTTCAAGACCGCCACCAAGCTCCTGAACGTCATGGGGGCCCTTAAGGAGAAGTACGGCGGCTCCATAGAGCGGTTGCACGAGGCTTCCCGGGACTACAGCGATCTGGAGGCGAGGCTGCAGGAACTGGCCCCGGGCATCGGCCCGGCCACGGCCAACATCTTCCTCAGGGAGCTCCGGGGGGTGTGGCCCAAGGCTGCGCCGCCTCTTGCGTCCCTAGCCCAGGCCGCGGCGGAGCACCTTAAGCTCCTGCCCCCGGGCCTCACCCCGGAGGCAGCCCTCCAGATCCTGGAAGACCATTGGCGGGCCCAGCCGGTGCCGGGATCTGATTTCGCCGACCTGGAGGCGGCCCTGGTGCGGCTGGGGATAGAGTTGCGCCGGGGGCGACGGGGAGGACCTTAAACTGAAATCTCCCGTTCCAGGAGGACTTCCCCGTCCTCCAGGCGGCGGATGGACACCCGCACCTTCCCCCGGGAAAGGTCCAGCAGGGCGAAGGTGGGGGGGTGTCCCTTGTCCTGGTGGGGGCGCAGGTGGCCGGGGTTGAGGCGCCAGACGCCTTCCTTCTCCTCCAGGGCCGGGACGTGGGTATGGCCGTAAAGGACCAGCTTCACTCCTGGCGGCGGCGCTTCCGGGTCCGGGTCCCCGGGCCGGTCGTGGCGGTGCCGCTGGGGCGTGTGGCTGAGGAGCATCTTCACCCCGGCCAACTCCAACACCCGCCGGTTGGCCGGCTTGGCCCGGGCATATTCCGGGCAGTAAACCCCGGGCACCGCCAGGACCTCAAACCCCGCGGCGGCCAGGGCTTGGATGTCCTTATAGTCATCCCCCAGGTGCAGCACCACCCCCACCCGGAGGGCCTGGAGCCGGGCTGCCAGGCTCGCCATCCCCGCCCGGTTGCCGTGGGTGTCGCTCACCACCGCCACTAGCATCTCTTCGCCCCCTTTCCCGTGGCCGGCATTTTCCCCCATCCCGGGCCCCTTGGCAAGGCCGAAGGTTCCCATATCCTGCGGCAGAGGAATGGACCCCAATTTACCCCTAGCCGGTGGAATTAAATCCCCTCTCCCCTTCGAGGGGAGAGGGGTAGGGTGAGGGGTGGCTTCGTGGCTTCAGCGGCTCCCCCCCTCACCCTGCCCTCTCCCCCCAAAGGTGGGAGAGGGAAAAAGCTTGAAAATTCCAGCCACTTGGCCTACGTTTTTAGAACAGATAGATAATGCCGATCCGGCAAAACCTTGCCGAGAACTACTCATTTCCCCCATTTGGCGAAAGGACATTCATGCGCGACTGCATCTTCTGCCGCATTGCCGCGGGCCGGGCGCCCGCGGCCAGGGTCCTGGAGACGCCCACGGTCCTGGCCTTCCTGGACATTGCCCCGGTGAACTACGGCCACACCCTGGTCATCCCCAAGGAGCATTACCTGAACCTGCTGGATCTGCCGGATGAACTCTGGACGGAGATGGGCCGGGTCAGCCGCCGGGTGGCCCTGGCCCTGCGGCAGGTGCTGTTCGCCCAGGGCATCAACTTGGGGATGAACAATTTCGAGGCCGCGGGCCAGGTGGTGTTCCACGCCCACCTGCACGTCATCCCCCGGTACTTCACCGACGGCCTGCGGCTGTTCCCCCAGGAGGATTATAAGCCGGGGGACCTGGAGAAGGTGAGCGCGCAGTTGCGCCAGGCCCTGGAGCAGGATTGAAGGTTTATTTAAGATGTGGCGCAGGCGCCCCCGCCTGCGCTTAGGTATGCGGACAGCCGAAGCCCGGGAATAGCCGGGGGCGGCTGTCCCACATCCTTCTCTCGGTGGGATGTCATCCTTCGGCCGCGAGGATTTCCTGGAGAAAGGAGGTGGCCGGGCTCACCGGCAGGGGCTTCCCATCCAGGGTGGATACCGGCATCACCCCCATGAGCGAGTTGAGCAGCCAGAGGCCGTCGGCCTCTTGTAGTTGGGCCGGCAGGGTGGGCACGGCCTTGAACTCATGCCCATGCCTTGCCAGGGCCCGGGCCAGGGCCGCCAGGGTGACCCCGGGCAGGGCGCTGGCCGCCTCCGGGGTGAAATAGCGCCCCTCCCGGGAATAGAGGAGGCTGGTGGCCGCACCCTCCGACACCTGGCCGTCGGCCTCCAGGATGATAGCCTCCCGGGCCCCCTTATCCAGGGCGTATTGGCGGGCCGTTAGGTAAAAGAGGTAATTGAGGCTCTTGTGGCCGCCCATGAAGGTGGTGCGGCCCTGGGGAAAGATGACCACCGGCCAGCCCGCGGCGTATGCCGCCGGAGAGGGCGGCTCATAAGCGCCAACCCGGATTATTAGGGTGGGGCGGGAGACCTCAGGCAGCCCCAGGCCCGCCGCCGCGCCCCGGGTGAGGATGATTTTCACCCGGGCCGGCCCCTGCTCCAGGCCGTTGGCCTGGAGCAGTTCCAGGATTCGCCTTTCCCAGGGAAGATCCCCGGGAAAGTTTAGGCGAAAGGTCCGGGCCGAATCCCCCAGGCGACGCAGATGTTCCTTTAAAAAATGGACCCGGCCGCCGTCGGCCCGGAGCGTTTCAAAAAAGCCGTCGCCGTAGAGAAAGCCCCGGTCCTCCACGGACACCCGGGCCCGGGAGAGGGGCATTAGCTCCCCGTTGAGCCAGACGAATTCACGCTTTTTCATAAGTCAATGCCGGCGGGCGGCGGCCTGGCCCGCAGCCCCGGTGGTGTGCCCCTTCCCCCTCCCCGCTTCCTGGATGACCTTGAACAGGGTGCGCCCCTTGTGCAGGGTCTCCTCGTATTCGTCCTCCTCCCGGGAATCGTAAACGATGCCGCCCCCCACCGCGAAGTGGGCCCGGCCCCGGGCGAAGATGGCGGTGCGGATGGCCACGTTCAGGTCCATATTCTCATGCAGGCCCAGGTAGCCCATGGCGCCGCAATAGACGTGCCGCACGTGGGGCTCCAGCTCGTCGATGATCTCCATGGCCCGGATCTTGGGGCAGCCGGTGATGGACCCCCCGGGGAAAGTGGCCCGGAGGATGTCCGCGTGGCTCGCTGTCGGCCGCAGTTGCCCGGTGACGATTGACACCAGGTGGTAGACGTTCTGGTAGGCTTCCAGGCGCTTGTGCTCCGCCACCTTGACGCTCCGGGCGGAGCAGACTTTGCCCAGGTCGTTGCGCAGCAGGTCCACGATCATGGAGAGCTCCGCGTCGTCCTTGGGGCTGTCCGCCAGCTCCCGGCGCAGGGCCGCGTCCTCCTCCGGGGTGGCCCCCCGGGGCCGGGTGCCCTTGATGGGCCGGGTCTCCAGGTAATCCCCCCGGCGGTAGAGAAACCGCTCCATGGAGGTGGACAGCACCTGGAAATCCCCGCACTGCAGATAGGCGTAAAAAGGCGCGGGGTTGAGCTGAAAGAGACGCCGGAACAGGGCGTAAGGCTCGCCCTGGAAGGGAAAGGAAAAGCGCTGGGCCAGGTTCACCTGGTAGACGTCGCCGTTGACGATATATTCCCGGATACGGCGAATGACGGCCAGATACTCCTCCCGGCTGAAGTTGCTGGCCAGAGGCCCCACCCGGTAAGAACCCAGGGGTCCACTTAAATGAGGCAGGACCTCCCCGGCCCCGGATGAACGTCGGCCTGCCTGGTCTTCATAGAGCACCTGCACTTCCTGGAAAGTCCCGGCCCTGCGGTCGTGCACCAGGACCCGACGGGGAAAGGCCAAGACCATCTCCGGCAGCCCCAGGTCATCCGCCGCGGTCTGGGGCAGGCGTTCCAGGTGGTTTTTCAAGTCATAAGCCAGGAACCCCATGGCCCCCCCGGCAAAGGGAGAGACGGGCGTTTGCCCGGAAAGCGAGAGCGCCCCCAGGAGGTCCTCCAGGACCACCAGGGGGTCGCCCCGGTAAACCCGGGTCACGCCCTGCCCTTCCAGGACCACCCGGCGGCCCCGGGCCTTAAAGACCAGGAAGGGGTCCCAACCCATAAGGGAGTGGCCCGCGCAGTCCAGGTCCCCGCCGCTTAAGAGCAGCATGGCATAAGGGCGCTGCCTCAGCGGCGCAAAAAGGTCCCCCAGGTCATGTACCCCCGCCGGCGGTGACCAAGGCGACACCTTGATATCGACAACCCGTCCGAACATCAGTTATCTCAATCCAGTGGGTGCAAAGCGAATTAATTCCCCCTCACCCTAACCCTCTCCCCCATCGGGGGAGAAGGGATAAATGAAAAACCTGCTTAACGATCCCTCCCGCCGCCGGTTTGGCGGGCCGTGACAAGGTTGCCTTTTCCCTCTTATCCCCCTCTCCCCCCGCTTGCGGGGGGAGAGGGCTGGGGTGAGGGGGGGCGACGAGAGACGTCACCAAATTATTCCCTTGGCCACATTTGTTGTAGGTTCTAGTCATCCTAGCCGCAGGAAATTCCTCGCCAGTTGGTGGCCGTGGCTGGTGAGGAAGGATTCCGGGTGAAACTGCACCCCGTGGGTGGGGGCCCGGCGGTGGCTCAGGCCCATGACCACGCCGTCCGCGCACCAGGCGGTGACCTCCAATTCGCCGGAAGCAGGCACGGCCATGAGAGAATGATAGCGGGCAGCCCCAAAGGGGGAGGGCAGCCTCGCAAACAAGCCCCGGCCGGTGTGGAAGACCTGGTGGCGCTTGCCGTGCACCGGCAGCGGCGCCCGGCTGGTCACGCCCCCGAAGACCTCGTTCAGGGCCTGGTGGCCCAGGCACACCCCCAGGATGGGGACCTTGCCGTGGAAGTGGGCGATGGCCTCCTTGCTGATGCCCGCCTGGGCCGGGGCCTTGGGGCCGGGAGAGATACACAGCCACCGGGGCTTAAGGGCCTCGATCTCCAGCAGCGTCACCGCGTCGTGGCGGAAGACCAGGACCTCCAGGTCGAACTCATAAAAGAGCTGCACCAGGTTGTAGGTGAAGGAGTCGTAGTTGTCGATCACCACTAAGCGCACGGCCTTGCCCCCAAAAGAAAAGCCACCCAAACCGAGTCTGGGTGGCTTTCGCCTGACATAACTCTGATACTCTATCTATATATGGGGCGATTTCGGAGTTGTCAACTTTTTCTTCACCGCCGGTGACGGTTTCGCCTTCCTGGGAGTCTCATCTATTTTGGGGATATCTTATTAATGGCTCTAAATTTTTCTGTCCTTGCTACCCTTCTAAAAAGGGCAGACCTTGTCATGTCTTAGATTTCTCAAAGGTCCCGAGGTGTCTACTTCAGCCCTGGCAGTCCGGCCTCCATAAACAATCGAATTCCCAACAGTCATAGATGTTCTGATGGCAGGGAGAATTTCCCTCTTTTTCCTGGATGGCGCGGATCAGATCATCCTTTTTCAATTTGGAATAATTCTTCACCCCGATCACGCGCTTTGGCTCTAATATCTTTCAAAATCATAGCATCACTTCCCAGTGCTATTTGCTTTATTACTAAGCCTTGTGACTATTTCCGGAGGCTTACTTCCGACGTCTTTCGGGGCCTGCATCTGTTTGTGACAATGGAAAATCCTGACATTTGCATAAAGGTCCTGGGGATGAGTGGTCAGGTGACGAAGCCAGGCCTCCTCATTGGTCTCCGCTATTCCCACCTCGACCACAACCTTACGCAGGTTCAAAAGCTTGCCGAGGTGATCTCTTTTCCCGAAGTCGTTCATGCCCAGATTACGCCCCCCAATCAGTGTTACCAGCAAGCACGATTTTTCGCCGGACCTAATTTGATATTGATTCGCATGAGTGCTGAGTAAAAAGGGGAATTCTCCCCTTTCTTCCTAATTAGGAAGAACATGAAAAGTAATTATCAGTATGAAAGGGTGGAGAAAGAAAATCTATGACGCGGAGGGACCATTTTTATATGGTCAAAATAGCCATGAAGAAATTGAAAGAAACAAGAGGGATTTATTCGTGAGAAATGAGCTAGCTATATTCGGGTAGATAAGGAACATGAATGAATAGCGTATCATAGGAATGAGAGAAAATCCAGCTATGATAGTCATCTCGAACAGGAAAGATTTTGTAAGAAAATATCAATAGAAATGTTAGAGCGACCCTGGTGATGGCGTTATTATGGTTGTCTTTGTCCCAAAAGGATAGCAGCCCGTTTTCTGACCGCTTCAATGATTTGGGGCATGGTTGTACAAGTACCTTGCGTGACAAGGAACTTTGGAATGGCACCGCCTGGATCGGTACAAAGCCTGTAGATAGCCTTTGTTTTAGCAGAGCCAAATGGTTCCAAAATCCATTCGCCAGAATTTTCTCGCAAGTTACCGGTTACGAGCGACCACGAGCTATGATAGCAATGTTGGGGAGCCAGAGTCTCATCCCTTAACCCCTTTATGATGTACCATCTGTTATTACAAGGCCACGGTAAATCAAGATCGCTATAGAAATACACTGTATATATTCCCCCGGGAATGCGATAGCTGGCCGGGTCTGCTGGGATAGGGCCGAGTAATTGCTCAACCTCTTCAGCTCGGGTCGCCTTCCTTTGCAATATCACGGGAATTTTCTCCGGAGCAACAGCCATACTATTGCGAGTCCGCGGCATGAAATTCTTAAAATTATTAATATCAGTGATCACCTGCCAAACGATCTCCGGGGGGGCATCAACAACCCCCACCATCTCGGCGCATTTGAGGGATTTTCCAGGAATTTCTTTAGTAGAGACAATGATCTCCCCCGCGGCTAATTTGTGGTCCAGATCAACCTGAGTGCCGCAAAGTGCAAAGCCTGGGAAAAAAAATATTCCCGTATAGCACAGGAAAATCCACACTCCAAGGTATGGTTTCATTGAGGAGCCTTCCTCATTGGGCTGCTATTCTCAGATTATCATGATCTTTAGCGCCCCACCCCGGAGCGCCGGCGGATGAAGTACAGGGTGCCGAAGGCGGCGGGGTCGAGGCGGTGGGTCTGGATGTTGTAGTGTGTCAGGTAGCCTTCGTCGTAGTCCTTGCCGGGGGCCAGGTCCAGGGCCTTTTCCCAGTCGCCGTCCGCGGCCATGACCAGGGCCTGGAGCAGCACCGCGCCGCCGTTTCTGGCCGTGGGGTCGTGGGCGAAGACCGCGCCGCAGTCACAGAAGCCCCCGGCAAAATCGTACCATTGACCGCCCTCCAGTTCCACCGGCCGGAGGATCTCCGCGCCGCAAAAAGGGCAGCGGGCCGGCAGGGTGCGGTCGCGAAATAATTTGGGCATCTTGATTAACCTCGCGCTTTGTATTATCTTCCAATTTCCCGCCCCCGGCAACCGTCCTTGGCTATTGACACCGCCGGGGCCGGCGATTTAAATTGGGGGAAAAGCAATCAATCCCGAGGTAAAAGGAGACGGACATATGGCGACGGTGCACATCGAGTTTTCCGACCAAGAGCAGATGCAGATAGAAGGCATCGTCATTGACAAGGACGGGGACGAGGCCCTGCGCGTCATGGCGGACCTCCTGGACCGCATCAAGACTCATTTCGGCCACGCCTGCGGCCCCAAAGCCGCGGAAGGGCCTCCGGGACACGGTTAAGCCCCGGTGTTCCTGGAATGGTGAGTCGATGGACTAACTGCCCGGAACCGCCGGGGACCTTACTCTCTAAAGGGCTAGCCTGCCAGACCACCAGGAGGGATAGATGAAGACGATTTCCTTCAGCGACCAGGAGCAGCAGAAGATTGAGGCCATTGTCATCGACCGGGATAAAGAGGAAGCCGTTCGCTTTTTAGCGGCGTTGGTGGACCGCCTCAAGGGGCACCCCGGCTTCGCCTGCGGCCCTAAACCCGCAGGGAAATAGGGACCTGGGGCAGTGTAGGAGCAGGGGGAATCCGACCCGGAAGTCTCCTCCCTTACTGACCCCTGATCCCTGATCCCTGCCCCTGCCCAAAATGGACCGGCTGGCCCTGGTGGCCGACACCCACCTTTACGAGGCCGGCCTGCCTGCGCTCCTGACTTTTTTCCGGCGCCAGGGCCTGCGGCACCTGGCCTGTCTGGGGGACTGCCTCCCGGAGCCCTTCCTGCCCTGGCTCCAGGACCCCGAAGACCGGCTCTACTGGGTCTTTGACGTCTACGGCCCCCAGATGCCGGAGGCCACCCTGAGCAGCGAAGCCCTGGAGCTTCCCGGCCCGGTGTTCCTGGCCCACACCCGGGCCCTGCTGTGGACCCACTTCAAAGACCGGATTCACCAATACCAGGGAAGCCGGGGCCGGGCCCCCCTGCTCCTGTGCCACGGGCACACCCACGTGCCCAGCGTCACCCGGTTCACCCCGCCCTCAAGCCCGCTCTTGTATATCAACGACGCGGTGCGCCCCCATGAATTCCGGCCGCGCCAGGCCTGCCTGGAGCTGGAGCCGGACAGCGTTTACCTCATCGTCCCCGGGGCCTTCACCCTGGAGGAGGGTCGCCATCCCGCGTTCAGCTTCGCAGTGCTGGACCTGGCCCTCCGCCGGCTGGCCATGGTCTCCCTCCGGGACCTGGCGCATCTGGAATCCCTGGAGCTTTTCCCGGCTTGAATCCCGAGTCCCAGGACTTGGCCTGCTAAATACTGCCGCTCCAGCCAGGCTCCCCCCTCCCGGAAATCATAAAGGTTGCAACCGCGGCAAAATTCATTTAAAAAAATCCAGGCTTCTCCGCCCCTTTGGGAGACGTGACGGTGACCACCCCCAGGCTCAAGGCCATCCGCAACCTTGGCATCATCGCCCACATCGACGCGGGCAAGACCACGTTGACGGAGCGCATCCTCTACTACACCGGCCGCACCCACAAGATGGGGGAGGTGCACAACGGCGCCGCGGTCATGGACTGGATGCCCGAAGAGCAGGAGCGGGGCATCACCATCACCGCCGCGGTGACCACCTGCAACTGGCAGGGCGCGGTCATCAACCTCATCGACACCCCGGGCCACGTGGACTTCACCATCGAAGTGGAGCGCAGCTTAAGGGTCCTGGACGGGGCCATCGGCGTCTTCGACGCGGTCTCCGGGGTGGAGCCCCAGTCGGAGACGGTGTGGCACCAGGCAGACAAATACCGCGTCCCCAAGCTGGCCTTCATCAACAAGATGGACCGGCCCGGCGCCGACTTCTGGGCCTCGGTCAACTCCATGCGGGAAAAGCTGGGGGCCCACCCCCTGGTCCTCACCATCCCCTGGGGCCAGGAGGAGCAGTTCCAGGGCGTCATCGACCTCCTGGCCCTGACCGCCCTGAAATGGCATGACGACACCCTGGGGCTGGTCTATGACGAGTTGGAGATTCCCGGGCCTTACCGCCACGAGGCGGAGCGGGCCCGGGGGGACCTCATCGAAGCCCTGGCGGAAGTGGACGACGCGGTGATGGAGACCTTCCTGGCGGAAGAGCCCCTGGGCGTCGAGGCCCTGAAGGCCGGCATCCACCGGGCCACCCTGGCCCTGAAAGGCGTGCCCACTTACTGCGGCGCGGCCCTGAGAAACAAGGGCATCCAGCCGCTGCTGGACGGTATCAGGGACTTCCTGCCCAACCCCACGGAGGTGCCGCCCATCACCGGCCAGCATCCCGTCACCGGCGCGGTGGAGGCCCGGCCGGTCCGGGACGATGGACCCCTGGCCGCGCTGGCCTTCAAAATCATGGTGGATCAGGCCCAGCGCCTTACCTATGTCAGGATATACTCCGGCACCCTGAAATTCGGCCAGGAAGTCTTTAACCCCATCAAGGGGCTGACGGAGAAGGTGACCCGCATCCTGCGCATGCACGCCAACAAGCGGGAGCCCTTGGAGGAGGCCGCGGCCGGCAGCATCGTGGCGCTTTTGGGCCTGAAGGCCACCACCACCGGCGACACCCTGTGCAGCCGGGAGCAGCCCATTGTCCTGGAGCCCATCTCTGCCTACTTGCCCGTCATCTCCCTGGCCCTCGAGCCCCTCACCCGGGAAGACCAGGAGCGCCTGACCCTGGCCCTGACCCGGGTGTCGGAAGAAGACCCGAGCCTCCGGGTGCACACCGACGAAGACACGGGTCAGACCCTGCTCTCCGGCATGGGGGAGTTGCACCTGGAGGTCATCCTCCACCGTCTGGAGCGGGAGTTTCACACCCAGGTGCGGGCCGGCCGCCCCCAGGTGGTGTACCGGGAGACCATCGCGGGGACGGCCCAGGGAACGGGGACCTTTGACCGGGAACTGGTGGGCAAACCCCACTTTGCCGAGGTCACCCTGAGCCTGGCCCCCCGCCCCCGGGGCGCGGGCAATTCCTTTACCTCCCTGCTCTTCGAGGAGCACCCCGCCCGGCCTTTTGTGCCCGCGGTGGCCCAGGCCGTGACGGAGGCCCTGGAGGGCGGCCCTATCTTCGGCCACCCCGCGGTGGACGTGGCCGTGGCCCTCCAGGGCGCCATTGTCCGGGAAGGCCAGGCCTCGGAGATGGCCTTCCGCATCGCCGCCACCGTGGCGGTGAAGGCCGCGTTCGCCCGGGCTCAGCCCCTGCTGCTGGAGCCCATCATGAAGGTGGAGGTCATCGCGCCGGAGGAATTCACCGGGGAGGTCCTGGGGGACCTCGCGGCACGCAAAGGCAAGGTGGAACAGCTTCTGGCCAAGGGCCCGGTGCGCCTCATTTCCGGCACCGCCCCCCTCTCTGAGATGTTCGGCTACGCCACCGCCCTGCGCTCCCTGACCCAGGGCCGGGGCACCTTCACCCTGCAGTTCGACCACCACGGCCATGTCAGTAAGCAGTGAGCGGTTAGCAGTGAGCAGTAATATGGGGTCGCCTTGCGCCCCATTGATAACTTGAGGTGAACTAAGTTATGGCAATGGAACAGACCCTGTCTTTGCTCAAGCCCGACGGCGTGGCCCGGGGCTTGGTCGGGGAGGTGATCAAGCGGTTTGAAGCCAAGGGCCTGAAAATTAAGGCCCTGAAGATGGTGCACCTCACCCGGGAACAGGCCCGGGCCTTTTACCAGGTCCATAAAGACCGCCATTTTTACGACAGCCTTACCACCTTCATGAGTTCCGGGCCCATCGTGGCCATGATCCTGGAAGGGGAGGACGCGGTGCAGGTGAACCGGGACCTCATGGGCGCCACGGACTACCGGCAGGCCGCAGCCGGCACCATCCGGGCCGACTTCGCCCGGGACGTGGAGGCCAACATTGTCCACGGCTCCGACAGCCCCGAGACCGCCCAGTGGGAAATCGCCTTCTTTTTCAACGAACTGGAGAGGATGCCTTAGGCGTTTCCCTGGACTACTCCATACTCTGCTTGACAAGCCCTTCATCTATCCCTAGCTTTTGCAGTAAAGCCCGGCCAGGGCCCGGTCTTTTTGGTCCCGCCCCAGCCTAGCAGGGCCCCTCCCCGGGAGACACGCCCATGATGGTGACCCGAAAAGCCTCCGCGCCCATTTCCACAGAGATCATGGCCCGGGTCCAGGCACGGCTCAAGAGCGCCGCCGCCCACCGCCGCCGCACCGGGCGCCCCCTGGTGACCCTGAGCTACGCCCAGAGCCTTGACGGCAGCATCGCTACCCGCTCCGGCCACCCCCTGGCTTTGAGCGGCTCGGAGTCCCTGGTCCTGACCCATCGCCTGCGGGCCGCGCACGACGCTATTTTGGTGGGCATCGGCACCGTCCTGGCAGATAACCCCCGCCTCAGCGTCCGCCTGGCCCCGGGGCTCGACCCCCAGCCGGTGGTGGTGGACAGCCGCCTGCGCTTCCCTCCTTACGCCAACCTGCTGCGCCACGGCCGCGCCCCCTGGATCGCCACCTCGGAAGGGGCCGACCCCGAGCGCCGGGAAGCCCTGACCGCCGCGGGGGCCGTGGTCTTCCCTGTCTCCAGCAACAACGGCTGGGTAGACCTGGCAAACCTGCTCCAGCACCTGGGGGACAAAGGCATCAATAGCCTCATGGTGGAGGGGGGAGCCCAGATCATCACCAGCTTCCTCACCGCCCGGCTGGTGGACCAGGTGGTCATCACCCTGGCGCCCATGTTGGTGGGGGGCCTTAGGGTGGTGGACCGCCTGGGTCCGGCCATGAAGCCCTTTCCCCGCCTCCGGCGCCTGCTGTACCAGCCCATGGGGGAGGACCTGGTGCTCTGGGGCGAGCCGGACTGGGGCGGCTGAATGCCGGCGCCGGCCCTGTACTTCCTGGCTCCCGGCCAGGTGGCCCTGAAAGACGAGGACGCGCCGCCCCCGGCTTACGGTCAGGTCCTGGTCAGGGCCCTGATTTCCGCCATCAGCTCCGGCAGCGAGCTCTTGATTTACCGCGGCCTGGCCCCGCCGGACCTGGCCCGGGACGAGACTATCCACGCCCTGGCCGGGGACTTTTCCTTCCCCCTGAAGTACGGCTACGCCGCGGTGGGCCGGGTAGAGGAGTTGGGCCCGGGGGTGGCGCCGGAGTGGCAAGGGAAGCTGGTCTTCGCCTTCCACCCCCACGAGAGCCTGTTTCTGGCCACCCCCGATGAGCTGTTGCCGCTGCCGCCGGAGATGTCCCCGGAGGACGCCGTCTTCTTCCCCAACATGGAGACGGCCATCACCCTTCTTCTGGACGGCCGGCCCCTCCTGGGCGAGCAGGTGGCGGTCTTCGGCCAGGGCACGGTGGGGCTGCTGCTCACGTCCTTGCTGGCCCGCTGGCCCCTGGCCGCGCTGGTAACCCTGGACCTCTACCCCAAGCGCCGCCTGGCCTCGGAGAGCCTCGGCGCCCACCTCAGCCTGGACCCCACGGCCCCCAAGGCGGCGGCCAAGCTCCTGGCCGCGCTCCAGGGGCCCCGCCCCCACCCCGGCGCGGACCTGGCCTACGAGGTCTCGGGCAACCCCGCGGCCCTGAACCAGGCCATCGCCGCCACCGGCTTCAGCGGCCGGGTGGTCATCGGCTCCTGGTATGGGGTCAAGCCCACCGAACTGGCCCTGGGGGGCCGCTTCCACCGCAGCCGCATCCGCCTGGTCAGTAGCCAGGTGAGCAGCCTGGCACCGGAACTCACCGGCCGCTGGAACAAGACCCGGCGCTACCAGACCGCCTGGCAGATGCTCCGGGAAATCAAGCCCTCCCGGCTCATCACCCACCGCTTTCCCCTAAAGGAAGCCGCCCGGGCCTACACTCTTTTGGACCGCCACCCCGGCGACGCCATCCAGGTCATCCTGACATACTGAGACGCGGGCCGATGCCCACGGCTTGAGGGAAGGAAATACTGTGGCAGAAAGGATATCGGCCAGGACCGGCCAACTTAAAAGGAAGCAAACTTATAGAAAATTAAATTATAATTGTTCCACGACCTCAATGTTTGGTCTTTGTCATAGGAGGTTGGGTCGAGGGTCCCTGGAGCAGGCGGCGCGGCGGCCAGCCCGGCGGGCTGAAAACCGAGGGGGCTCACCGAGGCACAGCCTGCCAACACCAACAATATGGCCAGAATGAACCACAGAAGAATTTTCATCGCCATCCCCTTCTGGCTAAACAATAATCCCGGAAATCCTATAATAAATAGGCACTCTTACCTATTGGGCATGGGCATTTTTACCTATTTTTTGCAGCTACTCATCCCGGAAGACATCCCTTAAGGAGCCGCTGATGTACACCCTGGCCATCAAGAGGGAGTTTGTGGCCCGGCATTTTCTCTTCGGGGGCGACTGGGGCCCGGAAAATGAATTACATTCCCACCGTTACCAGGTGGAGGTGCAGCTAACAGGCCCGGTCCTGGACCGGCATGGCTTCCTGGTGGACCTTGTCGCCCTGGAGGCGGTACTCACTGACCTGGTGGCCTATTTCCGGGACCAGATCCTGAACGAGTTGCCGGAATTTGTGGAGTTGAACCCCAGCATCGAGCACCTGGCCCGCATCCTGTGCCAGGAGGTCAAGAGCCGCATCAAAGCCCCTCTCAAGGCCGTCACCGTCAAGGTCTGGGAAGACGACCTCGCCTGGACTGCCTACCGCGAGGAGCGCTAGTGCGCATCGGCCTCCTGCTTTACGGAGACCTTAGCACCGTCTCCGGCGGTTTCCTCTACGACCGGCTGCTGGCGGATTACCTGCGTAGCCAGGGCGATGAGGTGGAGGTCGTCTCCCTGCCCTGGCGGGCCTGGGCCCGGGGCCTGATGGACAACCTGTCGGCCCGGTTGCTGGAGCGCCTGAGCCGGGCTTCGTGGGACGTGCTCCTCCAGGACGAACTGGCCCACCCTTCCCTGTTCTGGCTCAACCGCCGCCTCAAGGCCCGGGCCAGATATCCCCTGGTGGCCATTGTCCACCACCTGCGCTGCCGGGAGCCGCGCCCGGCCTGGCAAAATGGTCTGTATCGCCGGGTGGAGCGCCGCTACCTGGCTTCGGTGGACGCGTTTATCTGCGTGAGCGAGACCACTCGAGCCGACGCCGAGGCCCTGGTGGGACCGGGCCGGCCCGGGTTGGTGGCCAATCCCGGCGGGGACCGTCTGCCCGGGACCCTTATCCCGGAAGAAGTGGCGGCCCGGGCCCGGGAACCCGGGCCCTTGAAAATCATGTTCGTGGGGAATGTCACACCCCGCAAGGAACTGCACACCTTGCTGGCGGCCCTGGCGCGCCTGCCCCGGGAGGACTGGACCCTCACCGTGGCCGGCGGACTTAACCTGGACCCGGCTTACGTCCGCAGGATTCGCCGGCAGCTGGCCCAGGAGGGGCTGGGCTCCCGGGTAACCCTCCAGGGCCCCCGGGGCGACCGGGCGCTATCCCGGGAACTAATGAACAGCCACGTGCTGGCGGTGCCGTCCTCCTACGAGGGCTTCGGCATCGTTTACCTTGAGGGCATGCGCTTCGGCCTGCCGGCCATCGGCGGCAGCCACGGCGCGGCCCGGGAGATCATCACCCCGGGGCGTGACGGCTTTTTGGTGCCGCCGGGGGACGCGGCCGCCCTGGCCCCATGCCTGGCCCAACTGGCCGGCGACCGGGAGCTTCTCACCCGCCTGAGCCTGACGGCGCTTAAGGCCGCTCAGGGCCACCCTACCTGGCGGGCAGCGGGCGCGGCCATACATCGTTTCCTGCATGAGCTGGTGGCAGGCCGTCAGGCGGCAGCCCCGGGTGGGCCAGGCCTCCGCCGCCGCCGGGCTCTGGGAGGCTGCTGAGATGGGCTCTGCCCGACCGGACGACTACAGCTTCATCCGTTACCTGGCCGCCAAAAAAGGGGTGGATGACCGCTCCCTGAACCGCCACGTCTGGGAGAAGCTGGTCAAGGCCGTGCTGGAGATGCGGCGCCCTGCGCCCCTCATGGTGTTGGAGGTGGGCTGCGGCATCGGCACCATGCTGGAGCGCCTGCTGGACTGGGGCCTGCTGGTGCACGCCGAGTATACCGCCATCGACGTGGCCCCGGAATGCCTGGAGGAGGCCCGGGCCAGCCTGCGCGCCTACGCCGACCGGAAAGGCGCGGGGCTCATTGAGGAGGAAAGCTGGCTCATCTTCCAGAGCCACTCCTACCGTGTCCTGCTGCAACTGGAAGCCATCGACCTGGAGCGCTTCCTGGCCCGGGAGCAGGGCCGGGCCGCGTGGGACCTGGTCATCGCCCACGCCTTCCTGGACCTGGTGGACCTGCCCGCCACCCTGCCGCCGCTCCTGTCCCTGCTCCGGGACGGGGGCCTGGCCTATTTCACCCTCAATTTTGACGGCGTCACCGTCCTCCAACCGGAGGTGGACCCGGACCTGGACCGGCAGGTGATCAATCTTTATCACCGCACCATGGACGAGCGCCGGGTGGCGGGACGGCCCTCCGGGGACAGCCGCACCGGCCGCCGTCTCTTCCGGGAACTAAAGGCCGCGGGTGCCCGGGTGCTGGCCGCGGGCAGCTCCGACTGGGTGGTCTTTCCAGGCCCCGGCGGCTATCCCGACGACGAGGCCTACTTTCTTCACTTCCTCATCGACACCATGCGGGGAGCCCTGGAGGGTCACCCGGAACTGGACGCCCCCCGCTTTCGGGACTGGGTGGAGGCCCGCCACGCCCAGGTGGAGGCTGCGGAGCTGGTCCTCATCGCCCATCAACTGGATTTCCTGGCCAGGGTGGGGGCCGAGGCGGAATGACCTGAAGGGGTAAGGGCAGGTATTCAAAAAGACAGGTTCATTTTGCGGTTACCGCCATTGCGGCTTTTACCCTCCCCCCTTGGGGGGGGAGGGTCAGGGTGGGGGTGAATTAACTCCCCCTCCCCCTAGCCCCCTCCCGCCAGGGGAGGGGGAATATAATGTAGGGGCGGGTTTTAAACCCGCCCCTACGTCTGGAATTAACAACTTCCTCGGGATATCGGGAAGAAGGGAGAATTGCTGACCTTGGCAAACCCTGAAGTGCGGGCCGTCATCTACGACTGCGACGGGGTTCTGATTGACTCCCGGGCCAGCAATGCCGCGTTCTACAACCACATCCTGCAAAAGTTCGGACGCCCCCCGCTGACCCCGGAACAGCTGGACTTCGTGCAGGTAAGCACGGCCCAGCAAGCCATTGACTACCTGTTCGGCACCGCGCCCGAGGTAGCCGCGGCCCAGGCCTACCAACAGGGCCTGGACAGCCGCCCCTTTCTGCCCCTGCTCCGTCTCGAGCCCCACGTGCAGGAAGTCCTGACCCGCCTCCGCCCATGCTTCCAGACGGCCATCGCCACCAACCGGGGCAAGAGCCTGCCCCAGGTCCTGGATTACCTGGGCCTCACGGGGTTCTTTGACTTCACCGTCACCTGCCACCACGTGACCCGGCCCAAGCCCCACCCCGAGTGCCTCCGGAAGGTCCTGCAACACTTCCGCTGCCAGCCGCAGCAAGCCCTGTACGTGGGCGACGCGCCGGTGGACCGCGAGGTGGCCCGGCTCGCGAGAGTCCCTTTCGCGGCGTACAAAAACCCGGACCTGGAAGCATGCTACCACCTGGGGGACCATCTGGAACTCCTTCAGTTGTTGGGCCTTACCTAGCCGCCCGGCAATTTGCCCCACCGGCGCCATTGACATCACCCCGTCAGTTTTTATCTTATGAAACAAAAGGTTAAGTTAAGGCTCAGATAAGGAGGAAGCGAGCATGAAGGCGGGCATTATCTACACCGGTTCAGGACCGATTATGGTATTGACCTCCTACGATTCTTTCACCGATGCCAAGTTCGTGGCCAAGTTAAAGTCCAAGGGCATCAAGAAGTTCATCGGCTGGGAAGTCCCTCTCGAGTTGTGCCAGAAGCGCTACGGGGAGCATTACCCGGTAGTCATGGGGGACCTGCGCCAGACCGACGACCTCCGGGTGCTGGACTACGACGGCCACCATATCTTCCTGACCTTCTCTTTTAAAGAACTGGGGCAGCAATTCAGCTACGAATAAAGTACTTTTCCCATAAGTCTTGGCGGGGGGAGCGGCCGCCCTTTCAGGGAAACGGCCCTCCCCTCAGCTTTTCCTGGCCAGGAGCGCAACCGCGGCCCCGCCGTGCAGGGCCGCCACCAGGTAGAGGGACGGCATGATCCCCCACACCGGCAGCACCAGGAGGCTGACCATGAAGGTGCCCCCCGTCGCCCCCAGCAGGTCCGCGGCGTAGAGAATTCCGCCCTTAGTCCCCGACTCCAGCCGGACCCGGTCCCAGAGCCCGGCACTCAGGGCAAAGACCCCGCCACCCCCAAACCCCGCCACCCCCAGGACCAGGAGGGCGCCGGCTTGGACCGCGGCCTCCGGGAGCGCCGCCCCTTGCAGCCTCGGCAAGAATAGGGCCAGCATGCCGGCCAGCACTGCGAGCCCCGCCTGGAGCGCGGCCAGGCGTCCGCCCCCCTGCCGGGGCCGCCGGGTCCACCGGGAGCCCGCGGCGCTCCCCGCGGCCATCCCCGCCATGAACGCGGCAATGAGCAGTCCCAACTGGCGGTACAGAGAGCCGAGATAGACCTGGTACAGCACCAGGACCACCACCTCCAAAGCCATGGTCCCCAGTCCCATGACCAGCACCTGGTAAAGGTAAAGAGGTCCGGGGCGGCGGCGCAGGAGGATCAGCACTACCAGGGTTCCCAGGCCCAGGGCCGCCCAGGGGAGCGCGGGCGGCAGGCCCTTCAGGGCCAGGAGCAATTCCTTGACCGGCAGGTCTTCCTGGATGCCGCTCAACGCCAGGTCATAAAAATAACACCGGGGAGCCAGGTCGGTGTTGACCTCCAGGGGCTGGGACTGCAGGACCCCCTGGAGATACTCCTGGCGCGACGGGGACAGGTCGTCCAGCAGGTAATATTCCCTTACGTACCGGAGCTGGAGGTGCCTCTCCTGAAGGCGCGCCACCAGGTCCTCCGGGGCGGCCGCCAGCACCCCCGAGGCGTTGCTGGCGAAGAAGCGGACCCGCTCCCCGGGAAAGGCCAGGGTCTCCGGGAAGACCTGGCGCAAAGTGCGGTAGGCCAGGGCCAGGTACGCGGCCCGCAAGGGGTGAAGGCCGGTTTCCCCGCCCATCAGGGAAAAGCTGAAGACTCCCCCGGGTGTCAAACGCCCGGCGGCCAGGGCAAAGAACTCCCGGGTGTAGAAACGGTTGAGCTGGGCGCTCCGGGGCTCCGGCAGGTTCATGATGATGACGTCATAGCGCTGCGGCGTCCGGGTCAAGAAGCGCCGGGCGTCCTGGTAGATAAGGTGCACCCGGGGGTCCCGGGGCCAGGCCCCGGAAGGCAGCAGGCCCTGGGCCAACTGTACCAGCTGCGGGTCCAGCTCCACGTAGTCCAGGCGGGTGATGGACGCGGTTTTAAGGATCTCCGGCACCAACCCCGCGGCTCCGCCGCCCAAAAGCAGCACCCGCTGCGGCCGGGGATGCTCCAGCAGGGCGGGCTGCACCTGGTTTTCCGCGGACATGGGGTCGGGGTAGGTAAACTGCCAGACGTTATTGGCAAAGAAGCTCAACTGCTCCGTTTCCCGGGTGGCGGTGAGCAGCGCATAGGGGCTGTCCACGGTGGCGGCCACTTCCCTCCCGGGCCACTGCCAGCGCCGGCTCAGGTCCTCCGCCCGGGGGTTAAGGAGGAAGGCAGCCAACAGGAGCAGCAGGGCCAGGGCCCCCGCACCCCGACCCGTAAAGGTAGCGGGTCGGCCCAGCAAGAAGCCCGCGGCCCCCAGGCCCAGCCCGGCCCCCAGACCCAGGGCCAGGGCAGGAAAGCGGCCCAGGAGGAGGAGTTGCAGCACTACCACGCCTGAGGCCGCGCCCAGGGTCTCCAGCCAGTAGACGCGGCCGATGGGCGCGGCCGCACCCGCGGCCTCCAGGACCCGGCAGGCGCAGGGAAAGAAATAGCCGGAGGCCAGCCCAAAGGGTGCCAGCAGGGCCAAGAACAGAACCAGGGTGAGTCCCGGCGGCAGGGACTGGCCCCAGGGCAGCGGCAGGAGGCTGGGCAGGGCCCGGGTGAGGACCATGGTGGCCGGCAGCAGCCACCCCTGGAGGAGGAGCAGGCCGCCCAGGCGGGGCGCCCCCGGAAACTCCCGGGACACCAGGCGCCCGCCTCCCAGGCTGCCCAGGCCGGCCCACAACAGCCAGCACCAGAGCCCCAGGGCCAGCTTCAGCTCCTGGCCCTGGGCCAGGACCAGGAGTTCCCGGAGAATCAGGACCTGGGAGACCATGGTCCCGGCGCCATAAGCCAAAACGGCCCCTTGGAGCCGCGTAAGCCGGAAGAAATTCCGATTGGCTATCTGGAAAAAATTATTCTGGTTCCCAAGTTGCACTTGGGAACCTCCTGATTTACAAAGCTGTGCTTTGCTTTATAATTCAACCAAATCAATCTCCAGCACCCCATCCTGGCCAAGGTAATTGCTGGCGCTGGAATAACGCCAGTCTTCAGGGCGATCCACTAATCCAATCCTCACGGGATTATAGTGAATGTAATCCAACTTTTTTCTTAGCATATCTTCGCCAGTAATAGCTTGTGGATGGACTCCTTCCTGCCAGACCTGGTGCTGACTCTCGCCTTTATGCAGGCCTTTGAAGAATTCAAACTGCTTAAGCAGCCATTCCTTGTTGTCTTGCCGGGCGACTGCCAGGATTTTTTTGGCAGTACGTCGTTTAAAGTCTCGAATCACCTGTGATAGATTATCCGTGGAAACCACCGAATGAAGATGATTGTCGAGAATTACGTAAGCATGGGACGCAGCCCCTTTTGCTTTCGGCAGAAGGCTATATAGGCGGTAATAATGTCCAGATATCTTTGGCGGGTGAAGACCGGCAACCAACCCACGATGGTGCAGGTAATGAAATGAGGGGCTTCTAATTCGGCGATCTTATATCGGCCGCGCATAAATGGGATAAGGTGTCAAAGCACAGCTTTGACCATAACTGGGTTCCCAAGTGCAACTTGGGAACCAGGGGTTTAATCTTCTAATCGTCGCCCCCCAGGTATTCGCCCAGCAGCCCCCGGCTGTGTTCATCCTCGTGGCAGTAAACGCAAAGGTTCTCCCAGTTGGAGCCGTCGGCGGGGTTGTTGCGGCTGTTGCCGTCTTTATGGTGCACCGTGAGCAGGTGCCGGTTCTTATGGGTAAATTCCCGGCCGCACTTGGCGCAGATGAGGCCGTGAATCTTCAGGGAGCGTTCCCGGTATGGGCTGGTTGGAGAGCTCATTTATTCAATGTTATAGCGCCGGAGCTTCTCCCGCAGGGTCTTGCGGTCTATCCCCAGGGCCCGGGCCGCTTCGCTCTTGTGGCCTTCGAAGCGCTGCAGGGTGTTGAGGATGTGGTCCCGCTCCAGGTCCCGCAGGGACACGGACCCCGAAGAGGCCGCCGAAGGGGTGAGGATGGTGCCGGCGAAGACCAGGTCCGCGGGCTCGAGATAAAGGCCGCTGCTCAGCACCACCAGGCGCTCCACGGTGTTCTCCAATTCCCTGACGTTGCCGGGCCAGTCGTGGCGCACCAACAGCTCCATGGCCTCCGGTGACACCCCCCGGATGTGCTTCTTCAGACGGCCGTTGTACTTCTCCAGGAAGTGGTTGACCAGGAGGGGGATATCGCTCTTCCGCTCCCTGAGCGGCGGCATCTGGATCAGCACCACATTCAGGCGGTAAAAGAGGTCTTCCCGGAAGGTGCCGTCCTTGATGGCCCGGGCCAGGTCCTTGTTGGTGGCCGCGACGATGCGCACGTCCACGGTGATCACCCGGTGGCTGCCCACCTTGGAAATCTTGCGCTCTTCCACGGCCCGGAGCAGCTTGGCCTGCACCTCCAGGCTGATGTTGCTGATTTCGTCAAAGAACAGGGTGCCGTGCTGGGCCAACTCGAACTTGCCGATCTTGTTGGCGTCCGCGCCGGTGAAGGACCCCTTGACGTGGCCGAACAGCTCGCTCTCAAACAGGGTCTCCACCAGGGTGCCGCAGTCCACGGTGATGAAGGGGCGCCGGGCCCGGGCGCTCAACTGGTGGATCTTGCGGGCCACCAGCCCCTTGCCGGTGCCGGACTCACCAGTGATAAGCACGGTGGAGTCCGTGGGCGCCACCCGGGTAATCATGTCCAGGATGCGGGCCATGGACTCGCTTTCATAGACCAGGACGCTTTTGTCGTCCTTGGACTTCAGCTCCTGGCGCAGGTAGATGTTTTCCAGGTCCAGGCGCCTCTTGTCCAGGGCCCGGCCCACCAGGTGCCGGAGGTCGTCGGGCACGAAGGGCTTGGAGAGAAAGTGGAAGGCCCCGGCCTTGATGGATTCCACCGCGGACTGGATGGTGCCGTAGCCGGTGATGATGATGACCTGCACCTCCGGGTCCAGGGTGCGGATCTTCTTCAGGGTTTCCAGGCCGTCCAGGTCCGGCATCACCAAATCCAGGAGGATGACGTCAAAGGAGCTGCGCTCCAGCAAGTTCAGGCCCTGGCGGGCGCTGCCGGCCAGCTCCACTTGGTAGCCCTGGCGGGAGAGAATCTGGTAGCAGGCGTCCCGCATGGCCTTGTCGTCGTCGATCACCAGGATTTGGGCCAGGTTTTCCGTCATGGAGCAAAATTCCCCTTACAATTCAACTGCTTGTTATTCCCCTAAATTTTGGCTTTATTCTAATAAAGGTGGGCAGGGGTTGTCAAGGGCTGGGGCTCTGTCGGCGGCTGCGGCAGGCACAGGCTGAGGTGTCGGCTCCCCAGGGACGGGTCCCCAGGGTAGAACCACGTCGCCCAGGGAGATGCAGGCAGGCGCTGCCCGGCTCACACCGCGGGGGAAATAGTTAGCAGTCTGCGTTTCCGGCGCGGCGAGTTGACTATTTTCGGGTGCTCCTGGAAGTAATGCAGGCACGCATCGGCTACTTCAGGGTCATAGAGGACGCCGCGCTTTTGCGAGATTTCCTCCAGGGCCGCCTCGATGGCCAGGGCGGGACGGTAGGGGCGGTGGGAACTCATGGCCTCCACCACGTCCGCGGCCGCAATGATCTTGGCCTCCTGTAGAATCTCCCTATCCGAGAGCCCCTGGGGATACCCGGAGCCGTCCATCCTTTCGTGGTGCTGCAAGACGATGTCCGCCAGGGGCCAGGGAAAGTCCACCTGTCTCAGGATGTCATAGCCCACCCGGGGGTGGGTCTTGACGATGCCCATCTCCATCTCCGTGAGTTTGCCGGGTTTGGCCAGGATTTCCGCGGGCACGTTGAGCTTGCCGATATCGTGAACCAGGGCCGCCCAGCGGATGCCCTCAATCTCTTTCTCCGGCAGGCTCATTCTCTGGGCGATGGCGCAGGCAATCTCCGCCACCCGGCGCTGGTGCCCGGCGGTGTAGGAATCCCGCACTTCCACGGTCAGGGCCATGGCCTGGATGGTCCCCAGCAGGGCCTTGCGTAATTCCTCTTCCACCTGGCGGCGCTCCCCAACTTCCGACCGCAGGGCCTGGTTGGCTGTGGCCAATTCCGTAGTGCGCTCTTTAACCCGCGCCTCCAGCTCGTCCCGGGCCCGGCGCAGGGCCTCTTCTGCCTTCATGCGCTCCATGGCATAGCGCATGGCCCGGACCAGCAATTCTCCGCTGGCTTGCCCCTTTATCAGGTAATCCTGGGCTCCCTCCCGCACCGCCTGCATGGCCAGGGCCGCGTCGTCCAGGCCCGTCAGGACCACGATGGGAATGCCCTGCACCTGCCGGCGCAAGTGCTGAAAGGTCTCCAGGCCCTGGCTGTCAGGCAGCCCCAGGTCCAGGAGGATGACGTCGGCCTTCTGGTCCCCACGCCGGAGGTGCCCCAAGGCTTCCTGGAGCCGGGAGCAGTTGGTCACCTGAAAGTTCCCCCTGGGCACCTCCGCCAGGGTTCCCTTGAGGAGGTCCACGTCTTCGGGGCTGTCCTCGATGAGCAGAACATGCAGCGTTTCTTCAATCATGGTCGTCAAGTCCTGGGTAGCTTCACCACCGTGAACCAGAAGTCTTCGATGGATTTCACCACCTTGACGAACTGGTCAAAATCCACCGGCTTGGTGATGTAGCAGTTGACATGGTTGTTATACGCCCGCAGGATGTCCTCTTCCGCCGCAGAAGTGGTGATGACCACCACCGGGATGGACAGCAAGTTGCCGTCGGTTTTAATTTCCGTCAGCACCTCACGCCCATCTCTCCGGGGTAGGTTCAGGTCCAGCAGGATGATGTCCGGGCGCACCGCGGCGCCATACCGACCTTGCCGGCGCAAGAAGTCCAGGGCCTCCACCCCGTCCTCTACCACGTGCATGTCGCAATGCACCTTGGCGTCTTTCAGGGCCTCCCGGGTCAAGTCCACGTCGTCGGGATTGTCTTCCACCATCAATACTTGAATCGGCCTGACCATCATGGCCTTTCTCCTTTCTGGTCGGGTAGGGTGAAGTAAAAGGTAGACCCTTGCTGAGGCTCCGATTCCGCCCAGATGCGGCCCCCTTGTAGTTCCACGATCTTCCGGCAGATGGCCAGGCCGATGCCGGTGCCCGGATACTCGGCCCGAGTGTGCAGCCGCTGAAAGACCCCGAAAATGCGGTCCAGGTATTCGGCCTCCATGCCGATGCCGTTGTCCCGCACGGCGAAGACCCACTCATTGCCGTTTCTCCGGGCGGAAACTTCTACCCTGGGGGCCTCCTCACCATGGAATTTAACGGCATTGCCTATGAGATTCTGAAACAACTGGGTCAACTGCGACGCGTCTGCCACCACCGTGGGCAGGTGGTTGCAGTTCACCTTGGCGCCGCTCTCCTCCACCGCGGCTTTCAGGTTGGCCAGGGCCGTCTTGCAGGCCGCCTCGCAGCTTGTGGGGACCAAGGCCTCGCCCTGGCGCCCCACCCGGGAATAAAGCAGCAGGTCGTTGATCAGGGTCTTCATGCGGCTGGCCCCGGCCACGGCCCGGGCGATGAACTTGTCGGCCTCCGCGTCCATCTGCCCCTGGTAGCGCCGCTCCAACAACTGCAAATAACTGGCGATGATGCGCAGGGGCTCCTGGAGGTCATGGGAGGCCACGTAGGCGAACTGTTCCAGGTCGGCGTTGGAGCGGGCCAGCTCCTGCTGATGCGCCAGCATCTTGTCGTTGGCCTCTTGCAATTCCCGGCTCAGGCGCTGGCTGGAGAGGAGGAGATTGGCGTCCAGAAAAGCGCCAAACCCGCCCAGCAGGAGCACGGCCGCGGTAAAAATGGTCAGGCTCAGGATTGCTTTGGTTACAGGAGCCATCGCCTCTCTAAGCGGCCTTTCGGCAATCACCCCCCAACCCCAGGGGTTCACCGGAAGATAGGCGGCAACCACCCTCTCCTGGCCGTGCAGGGAGCCTGCCTTCTCCTCCCCCGAGAGGCCCTGCTGGAGCTTGCGGACCAGGGGGTGGGAGGAAAAATCCTGCAACCCGCTGATGGACTGGGGCGAGCTATAAACGACGCGACCGTTTTGGTCCAGGATGTGCACTTCCACCCGTTGTATTTCCACCCGCGCCAGGGGCGTCTTGAAGTAAAGCTCATGGGGTTGCATCACCAGGATGCCACAAATGCGGTCACCCTGGCCCTTAATGGGAATGGCGATGTTAAAGAGAAACCTCGGAGGTTGCGCCGCCCGCTGGAAGAACTCCGACACGTAAGGGCTCCACTGCCGGGAGACTCCGCGGTACCAGTCCCGATGGGAGAAGTCCTGGCCTTGCACCTTGGGGTCCGAAGGATAGTCCGCCAGCAGAACACCCTGGGGAGAGGCAACAAAGGCGCGCTCGAAAGAACCGGACCTGTCCACCAGGTCTCGCAAGTTCATTAGCAATTTTTGCCGGTCGCCCTGCTGCAGCCCCGCCAACATTGATGGCCGCCTGGCATAAACCTGGCCCAGAGCCAGATCGGCATGCAGTTTGTCGGTGACGGCCTGGACACAGGCTGCGGCCTGATCGCGACACGAAGCAAAGAGCATCCTTTCCATGTCCCGGGCCATGGTTAAATAGACAAAAAACGCCAGGCTGAGCACCGGGACCGCAACCAGCAGCAGCCCCACCGACATGACCCGCCACCGCTGCTGCAAGAGCCACTCTTTCATTAAGAGCCACCTAAGTCAGCCATATACCAGGCTCGCAGAGCCTGGGTCTGACCGGAAACGACAAAGCATTTAGCCTGGTGCCCAGATAGACCAAAGAAAAACGGGGCATGTCTCCCCCTGGAAGCCGAGCTTCCCGTTACTACATCGGCATTGGCCGGTGGTTTGATAAAATATTTTTTCGCCCTGCCCCCCTCCCGGCCCGCACTGCCGCCCCCGTGCCCCGATTTCCCCTCCCTCCTACCCTGGCCCTACCCCGCAACTTGTGGTAAAAAACGCCAGGAGATAACGCCGGCCTGCCGGCAGCTATATGAGCTTTAAGAAGGATAACGACATGGACGAGTTGCAAGAGCCCGGAGGCTGGAGCCAGTTCCTCATGGTGGGCCTTCCCGGGCCCCGGCTGGACCAGGTGGCCCTGGGCCTGGTGCGGGACCTCAAGGTGGGGGGCATCATCCTGTTTGCCCGCAATATTGAGGCCCCGGAGCAGGTCTGGGAGCTCACCCAGGCCCTGCAGCGCGAAGCCCTAAAGGCCGCGAGCCGGCCCCTGCTCATCGCCGTGGACCAGGAAGGGGGACCGGTGCAGCGCCTCAAGGCGCCTTTTACCCTGATCCCTTCGGCCCGGGAACTGGGAGCCCGGGCCCGGGAGGCGGAGGTGGAGATCCTGGCCCGGCAGGCGGGACGGGAGCTGGCCCTGGTGGGAGTGAACCTGAACCTGGCCCCGGTCCTGGACGTGGCCCGGGGGCCGGATTGCCCCTTGTGGGAACGCTCCTACGGCACCGACCCGGAGCGGGTGGCGGCCCTGGGAGCCGCGGCCATCCGGGGGTATTTAGCCGGCGGCGTCCTCCCCGTGGCCAAGCACTTCCCCGGCCTGGGGGACACGGCCGTAGATTCGCACCAGGCTTTGAGCCTGGCCCAGTCAGGAGACCCGTCCCGCACCGAGGACCTGCTGCCTTTCAGCCGGGCGCTGGCCGCGGGGGTGCCGGCGGTCATGACCGCGCACCTGCTGGTGCCGGAGTGGGACGGGAACCGGCCGGCCACGCTGTCGCCCGTGGCCCTGGGCACCTGGCTGCGGGGAAATCTGGGCTTTGAGGGAGTGGTCATCACCGACGACCTGGAAATGGGAGCTATCGCCGCCAGCCTTACCGCGCCCCAGGCGGGGGTGGCGGCCTTGGAGGCCGGTGCGGACCTGCTCCTCATCTGCACGGACTGGCAGAAGGCCTGGGACACCGCGGACTCGCTGGCCCGGGAAGCCCCGCCGGCCCGGGCCCGGGAAGCCGGGGCGCGCCTTGCGCGCCTGCGGCAACGCCTGAGCCCTTCTCAAGCCGGCCTTGAGCAGGTCAGGGAATATTTTCGCCGGGTCAGCAGGGAGCCTTGAAGATGGTTTGCCTACCCTGCGCGTCAAAAAAAAGGCCCCAGGATTTTTCCGGGGCCCAAAAATAAGATGGCCGGGAGGGGGAAGCCCGGCCATCTTTTGGAGAAAGGAGAAAATGGTATATGGTTTCGGGGGTAACCTGTTTATATTAACATGCATCAATAATGCCAAACTTGCCAAGACTCTTAATAGCCAGGAATGGCGGGAATTAGAGGAAGTTATTCACCTCCCCCGGAGTAGCGGGCCGGTTCAAATATTTATACGGAATGGCCCAACCCGGCCCAAATTTTTGCCTCGTCCTGGTTGGTAGCCAGACCCCATCTGAAATTTAGCCCTAGCCAAAAATTTTGACCGTTACCGGGGATGACCCTCTGCTCAGGGCGAAATCAGGGCTATTGCCGCCTCCCACACTTGCTCCGGGGTCAGGTCGCAGAGACACTGGGGCAGATCGCAGGGAATTTCCCGGCCCCGGGCGCAGGGGGCCTGCCGACAGGGGCCGGTAAGGACCCGCACCCGCTCCCCCGGTGGCGCCCAGACCCGGGGGTCGGTGGGGCCGAAGAGGGCCAGGACTGGCACCCCCAATGCCCCGGCCAGGTGGGTCAGGCCGCTGTCCCCCCCCACAAAGAGCCGGCATCGGGATATCACCGCGGCCACCCGCGTGAGGGGCAAATCGGCCAGCAACACGTGGCCATAGGCCATGGCCAGGCCCCTCAAGTAGGGAAGCAATGGCGCCTCCGCGGGGCCGGCCAGCCATGCCATCTTCAGGCCCTGCTCCCAGGTCAGGGTCCGGGTGAAGGCATAATAATGGTTCAGCGGCCAGTTCTTGGCGGCATGACCGCTTCCCGGGGCCACGGCTACCCAAGGCCCGGGTCCAGGAAGCTCCGGTGTCTCCTCTGCCGCCGAATTCCTCGGTAGCCTCAAACAGAAAGGCGCCGCCGCCCCGGGAATCCCCAGGCCCTGGAGATGCCGGGCCTGGAAGGCCGCCACGGTTTCTTGGCCCCCTGGTGGAAAGGACGGCAGCCACTGGACCGCACCCATCCCCGCCTCCTGGAGGCGGGCCAGCAACACCGCCGGAAAACTGGGGGTGAAGACCAGGGCCAGGTCAAAGGACGCCAGGCGCTGCCGCAGTGCCTCAGGCAACGCCGCGCCCTCCTGGAACAGCCAGGCCCAGAGCCCCTCGTCCCCACTCCACACCGCCTCCAGGGGCAGGGTCCCGGACAGCAGGCCCCAGCGCGCCACGTCTCCCACTCCCACCAGGCGGGCTTTGGGGTAATGGCGGCTGATGGCGGTGAGGGCCGGCCCGGCCAGGAGCAGGTCCCCCAGGGCCCCCCGGTGCCAGACGAGGAGGCGCTTAACTGCTTCCGGCCGGGGCAATATGGCGGCAGGCATGCCTAATCATACAATAAGGCGGGGTGGATACCCAGAAAGTAGGGGCGACCCCACAGGTCGCCCCGGCGATTTACCAATAAAGGATTGGGGAAGACTTTTACCTAACCCCCCGCGGCCAGGCGGCGGGCGGTACGGGTGGTGTAGCTGGGCGAATCCGCCGGTTCCCCACGCATCAGGGCCAGGAGGTCCTGATAAAGGCGCAGGTTGAGGTCGCTTTCCGGACTCTTCCCGGCCAGGAGGTCCATCACCGCCTGGGTAATCTCCGGCTCCGCCTCCAGCTCCTCCAGGATACTCTGGGCGGCGGCCGGGTCCAATCGGTGCAGCAGGATGGCGGCAATGACTACCTTGGGGTCGCCGCCTTCGGCCTTGAGGAGCTCCAGGGCGTAAGCCAGCCCCTGCTCCGTCTCCTCCCAGGCGGCCGGGTCCTGGGCGAGTTGGGCCTGGACCTGCGCCGCCAGGACTTCCCGGAACATCTGCGCGGCCTTCTTTTCCTTCACCAGCTCGGGCACGCATTTCTCCGCGTACTGGCACCATTCGGCGCAGCCCAACTCAATCTTGGGATTGTAGAACAGGTGGCCGCACCAGGCGCAGCGCCGCCGGGTGTCGTCCTTGAAGAACTCGATTTCCGCGCCGCACTTGGGGCACTGGGCCACGAAGATATCGCCGGGCTTCCAGAAGCGGGTGTCCTGGCCGGGGCATTTCATCTGTTCCATGGCCGCGCCTCACTTCCCCTTGATCCGCTGCTGTTGCAGGAGTTGGCCCTCGGTCCCCAGGGTGCAGATGGTCACGGGCAGGCTCTTGCCCGCGGCCTCCAAGGCCTGCCGCACCACCTGCACCAGCCCGAAGCAGCAGGGGACCTCCATATTGACGATGGTGATTTCCTGGATGTCGTTTTCCCGGAGGATGGCGGCCAGCTTCTCAATGTGGGCTTCCTGGTCCTCGAACTTGGGGCAGCCGCAGACCAGAGCCTTGCCCTCCAGGTAGCGGGCGTGAAAGTCCCCCGCGGCAAAGGGGGCGCAGTCCGCGGCCACCAGCAGGCTGGCCCCTTTAAAAAAGGGGGCCTTGGGGGCCACCAGCCGGAGCTTCACCGGCCAGTGGCTTAAGGAAGAGGGGCCGGCCTCCGGCGCGCCCTGCCGGCGCTGAAACTGCTGCATGCGGCTGCCGGGGCAGACGAAGACCTCTGACTCCGGGGCCTTCGCTTCCGGTTTTTCTTCGTGCCCGGCCGTCCCCGGCGCGGGCCCCACGAATTCCTCCGCCTCCCGCTCCTCGATGATCAGGGCTCCCTGGGGGCAGGCCCCCAGGCAGGCGCCCAGCCCGTCGCAAAAGCGGTCGGCCAGGAGCATGGCCTTGCCGTCCACGATCTGGATGGCCCCCTCCGCGCAGGAGGGCACGCACATGCCGCAGCCGTCGCACTTTTCCTGATCGATGTGAATCACCTGGCGCTTTGCCATAAGCCTCGGCTCTCCCAAATTTTACTGGCCCCGCGCTTCCCGGAAGCCCGGCAGCCCAAGAGGATAACCTCTTTGATTATAAGATAATCCGGAAATTGGGGAAGGCTATGACCTAAGTCAAGAAGGACTGAGAAAATCAGACGAAATAGGCGGCGCCGGCCCGCTCCAGGCTCTCCCGGCTCAGGCGGGGTTCTTCCCCGTGGAAGCGGGCGTGCGTCAAGATCTGCTCCACCAGGTCCCGGGGGTGGCAGGCGGCCAGGGGGCGCTGGTCCCCGTAGTAGTGGGCCAGGAGGTGGGCCCCCGAGTCCGGGTCCCACTCCAGGCCGTAGAGGCCGCAGACCCGCTGCCAGATCTCCAGGTACTGCTCCCGGGAGGGCGCAGGCACCTGGATCTTGTAGGGAAGCCGCCGGAGATACGCGGCGTCCACCAGGCTCAGGGGCTCCAGGTTGGTGGACAGGATGAGGAACAGGTCGAAGGGAATGGCGAACTTGTGTCCGGTGTGGAGACAGAGGAAATCCTGGCGGCTCTCCAGGGGCAGGATCCAGCGGTTCAGCAGGGCCTGGGGGGAAGCCTGCTGCCGCCCGAAATCGTCCAGGACCAGGGTGCCGTTGTTGGCCTTCAGCTGCAAGGGGGCCTCGTAGTACTTGAGGGTGGGGTTAAACGAGAGAGCCAACAGGTCCAGGGTGACTTCGCCCCCGGCCACGACCACCGGGCGGCGGCAGCGCAACCAGCGCCGGTCCGCGGCCTCGCTTCGCTCTTCGCCTGGCCAAAGGGGGTGGGTCAGGGCGTCAAAGACCCGGATGAGGTGGCCCTCCACATAGAGGGCATAAGGCACCAGGACCGCGTCGTCCCAGAGTTGGGTCAGGCGCAGGGCAATGCTGGTCTTGCCGTTGCCCGAGGCGCCGTAAAGGAACAGGGGCTTGCCGCTGGCCGCCGCGGGCCCCAGGCGCGCCAGCAGCGAGGGGTCCAGCACCAGGTCGTGTAAAGCCGCGGCCAGACGGGCGGGCGTCACCTCGACCCGGCGGAGCTCCTGGCGCCGCACCTGGCCGCGGTAGTCCTCCAGGGGCACCGGGGCCGGGCCCACGTAGGCGTCGTACTCCAGGAGCTGGGCCGCCCGCCTCTTGCCCGCCTCCGTCAAGGCCTGGCGGTGGGCCAGGGCTAAGGCGCTGGCTGCGGGCATCAGAGGGTCGGCGCTCCTTGCCTCCATGAACTTTTCCCGGCGGAGATATTCCAGGACCTGGCTGAGCACGGTGGCGGGAAGCTTCAGGCGTGCCGCCAGGTCCGCCAGGGTGAAGACGTCCAGATAGAAACAGTGCTTTAAGGTAAGGTTGGCGACAAAGACCTCTGGCAGGCCCAGGTCCTTGAAAGACTGGGGCAGCGGGCGGTCAGGGACCACCTGGGGGAGTACCTCTTCATCCGGCAACATGGGGACCTCTCTTAAAAAATCGAGCCTCCCGCTCCAGAACTTTAATTCCCCCTGTGGGACCTGTCTAGGAGGCGCCGTTTTAATGTCGCGGCGGGATTAAAGTTTTGGGGGAAAGGGCCGATAGTCCTTTCAAGAACGCTCGCCGCCGATAAAGGCAAACCCCCCGAAAGGGCGGGGCGCAAAGCCTCCGGCCTACAGCCTGCGGGCCAGGGTAGCGGGGCTGCCGAAAGGGAAGCGGGAAGAAACAGGTCCCCTGACCCATTTCCGGGACGGTGCGCGGGGCAAAAGCTGCCGCCACGGCTAAAGGAGGTGAGAACCGGGAACGGGTCAAAGAAAGTTAGAGCTGAGAAATTGTCTATGGCAGATAACCACTCGGAACCGCAGAAAAGGAGAAAGGCATGACAGACAAGATCAGGGCCTTCATCAAGGATGAAGCAGGAGCCAGCGCAGTGGAATACGGGCTGCTCATCGCGGGCATCGCCGCGGCGGTGATGGCCGTCATCTATGGCATCGGTTCGACCTTGCAGACCAAATTCTCCCAGGTCCAGACCCAGCTAAGCCAATAGCCTGGGCGGAACTGGCTGACCAGGCAAAATTTAAAGGAGATAAAGAGATGAAAGACAAGATCAAGGCCTTTTGGGCGGATGAAGCCGGGGCCAGCGCGGTGGAATACGGCCTGCTCATCGCGGGCATTGCCGCGGCGGTGATGGCCGTCATTTACGGCATCGGCTCGGCCATGAGAACCAAGTTCAGCCAGGTTCAGACGCAGTTGAGCCAGTAATCCGGGGGGAGGGAAGGATCGTGCTCAGGCAGGGTCCTGGCCCCCCCCTCTTTTCTGCCCACCCCGGGCGACGGCGGCGGCGGGAAAGGCCGGGGGGTGCCCAGGGCGGAGCCACCCTGGAACTGGCCCTGGCGCTGCCGCTGTTCCTGCTGCTGATCTTCGGCCTGGTGGAGTTCGGCCTGGTCCTCTACTACAAGGGCATGATCACGGCCGCCAGCCAGCAGGGGGCCAGGTATGGCGCAATTTACAGCCTGCCGCCCCGCTCCCAGGGCGCTATCGAGGCCTACACGCAGAGCTATCTGCAAGGCCTGGGGCTGACGGGAGCCGGGGTGACGGCCACGCCCGCGACGGGGTCCCAGACCCCGGTGAGCGTCAGGGTGAACTATACTTACCAGTTCCTGGTCCTGTCCCATCTAGTCCCCAACCTGGCCGGCAGTCTGAACCTCTCGGCCGAAACGGTGATGCTACTGGAGTAATGAGCGATGTCACGACCGCCCCGCTGGGTATGGCTGGTGTTGGCCGGGCTCTTCGGGCTGGCTGCGGCCCTGATGGGCGCGGGCTGGCTCCGGGAACCGCCGGCCCCTTCCTCTGCCACCGGGATCAAGTGCACCCCGGTGGTGCTGGCGGCCCGGGACATTGAGGCGGCCACGGAACTTACGCCTGACCTCCTCCGCGTTGACCTGCGCTGGCCTCTGGAGAGCCTTCCTAAAGGTTCGTTCAGCGGGGTGGAAAAGCTGACAGGCAGGGTCACCGCGTCCACCGTGGGCGCGGGAGAGCCCATCCTGGAGGCACGTCTCGCGCCCCAGGGGGCCGCCGCGGGGCTCACCGCCCTCCTGCCACCCAACAAGCGGGCCATGACCGTGAAGGTGGACGAAGCCTCGGGGGTGGCTGGTTTCCTCAACCCCGACAACCGGGTGGACGTGGTGGTGACCCTGGACAAGGGGGACTACAGCAGCGCCCCCACCTCCAAGGTGGTACTCCAGAACCTGAGGGTCCTGGGCACCGGCCAGAAGATCGAGAAGCGCCCCGGCGACAAACCCCAGGTGGTGCCCACCGTGACCCTGGAGGTGAGTCCTGAAGAAGGTGAGGCCCTGGCCCTGGCGGCCCAGGAGGGCCGCATCTTCCTGGTGCTCCGCAGCCCCCGGGACCAGGAGCGGGTGGACACCCCGGGCATGGATGCGCCGCGGCTCCTGGGCATGGTGCGGGCTTCGGCGGCTGGAAGCGGCGCCGGCGGCGAGGCCGGAGGCGCAGCCAAGCCCCCCTGCAGAACCGTGGAGGTCCTGCGCGGCCTCAACCGGCAAGCCGTAACCTTCTGAGGCCCGGGAGATGCCCCTGCACATCACCCTCTATTACCACTCCCCGGACAGCGCCGCTTATCTCCAGCAGGTCATCGGCACCGCGGCCCAGGATTCCCGGGTGGAAAAGGTGAGCCTGGAGCGGCTGCCGCCCCAGGTGGACGGCGCGGACGTGATCCTCTTCGAATACCAGGACAACCACCCGGAACTGGACCGCTGGATCGAACACGTCACCACCAACCCCCAAGGCCCTCCGGTATTTCTCTATTGCCGGGAAATCACTACGGCCAGCCTGTGGAAGGCCCTGCGCCTGGGGGTGAAGGAGTGTTTTACCTATCCCCTCCAAGGTGAGGAATTTCAGGCCGCGGTCCAGCGGGCCCTGAACCGGGCCACTCTGGGGCTGGCTCCCGGCCAGGCCACCCACATTGTGGCCCTCATGGGCGCCAAGGGCGGGGTGGGCACCACCTTCCTCACCGCCAACCTGGCCTGCCTCCTGGCCCGGACCCTGAAGCGCAAGGTCCTGGCGGTGGACCTGGACCTGCGCTACGGCCAGCTCAGCTACTTTTTCAACCTCCAGCCCCGGCATACAGTCGTGGACGTGCCGGAAAACCTGGACCAGCTGGACCAGGCCTCCCTCCTGACCCTGTTTCACCCCTACGACCAGTATCTGCACCTGCTGCCTGCGCCCCCGCGGCTGGAGGAAGCGGAAACCGTGACCCCCCAGCGGGTGGAGCAGATTCTGCGTTATCTTAAAGAGCACCGGAGCTTCTCCTGGATCCTCCTGGACTGCTGCCACCATCTGGACGAGGTCACCCTCAAGGCTCTGGAGCTGGCCGACGACCTGCTGCTGGTGGTGACCCCGTCCCTGCCGGCCTTGGCCAATGCCAGAAAATTGCTGGAAGTCCTGAAACTCCTGAAGCTGGAGGTGCATCCCGAGATCTGGCTCAATGGCTTCCGGCCAGAGGGGGACTTGACCCTGCCGGACATCACCAAGTTTCTGGCCAGCGAGGTCAAGGGCACGGTGCCCTGCGATCCCCTGGCCGTGGACCGCAGCATCGACGCCGGCCAACCCCTGGCGGAAACGGCCCCGCGGCATCCCATTTCTCTGGACCTGAAGGCCCTGGCCGTCCGCCTGGCCGGGGAACAGCCGGAAGACACCAACGGCTCCCGCTGGGGCTGGCTGAAGCGCTGGGGGAGGAAAGGTTAAGCCATGGGCATCATGGCCCGCATCAAGGAACGGGCCACGGGGGAACGGGGAGCCCCGGCCTCCAGGGAAGAGGACCGCAAAAGAGAGGACGCGTTCAGCGATCTGAAGGCCAAGATCCACTTCCGCCTCCTCAACCTCCTGGACCTCTCCCGTCTGGCCGAAGCCACCGACAGCGTCCTCCAAGAAGACCTGCGCCGGGGCATCGACATCATCCTGGTCGAAGAAAAGAGGCCCCTGCCCTTGCCCGAAAAGGAACGGTTGTACAAGGAGATCCGGGACGAACTCATGGGTTACGGGCCCCTGGAGCCCCTGCTCCAGGACCACTCCGTGGGTGACATCCTGGTGAACGGCTACGACCAGGTCTACCTGGAGCGCCGGGGGAAGCTGGAGCGTTCGGTGGTGCGCTTCAAGGACAACGCCCATCTCCTGAACATCATCGAAAAAATCGCCTCCGGGGTGGGCCGGCGCGTTGACGAATCCTCGCCCATGGTGGACGCCCGGCTGCCCGACGGCTCCCGGGTGAACGCCATCATCCCGCCCCTGGCCCTGGACGGGCCCAGCCTCTCCATCCGGAAATTCGCCAAGGACCCCATCCGGGTGCAGCACCTGCTCCAGTTGGGCTCCATTACCCCGGAAATCGCCCAGGTGCTGGAGGCCATGGTCAAGACGCGCCTCAATGTCCTCATTTCCGGCGGCACCGGCACGGGCAAGACCACCTTCCTGAACGTGCTCTCCAGCTTTATTCCCAACGACGAGCGCATCATCACCATCGAGGACTCCGCGGAGTTGCAGCTGCAGCAGGAGCACGTGGTGCGCCTGGAAACCCGGCCGCCCAACTTGGAGGGCGCCGGCGAGGTGACCCAACGGGACCTGGTACGCAACGCCCTGCGCATGCGGCCGGACCGCATCATCCTGGGCGAGGTGCGCTCCGGCGAAGCCCTGGACATGCTCCAGGCCATGAATACCGGCCACGACGGGTCCCTGGCCACCATCCACGCCAACTCCCCCCGGGACGCCTTGACCCGCCTGGAAACCATGGTGTCCATGGCCGGGCTGAATATCCCCGACCGGGCCATCCGGCACCAGGTCGCCTCGGCCCTCGACGTCGTCATCCAGCTGGCCCGCTTGAGCGACGGCAGCCGCAAGATGATGAACCTCTATGAAATCATCGGCATGGAGGGGGAGATGATCACCATGCAGGAAATCTTCCTCTTCGAGCTCCTGGGGTTAAGCGAAGACCGGCGGGTCCTGGGGCGTTTCAGGACCACGGGCATTCGGCCCAAGTTCGTGAAACAACTGGAGGCCATGGGTATCAATCTCGCCCCCAACGTCTTCCGGGAAACCGACTGACCACGGGGGCGATGAGTTAATCGGCTGAGGCCGGAAATTTCAGAGGGCCAAACAACCTCCAACTTCAATTGCAGGTGATTCTGGATTTATAGAAGCGGGAACCTATGCACCCCTTGTTCTTCATTCTGGTTTTCCTGGGCTTTCTCTGCCTGACCGCGGGGGGCTTCGCCTACTTTGCCGGGCCCGAGGCCTTGCACCAGGAGCGTTTACAGAAACGCCTGTTGGGAGAGGCCAGCGCCCCCCCCGAGGAATCCTTGCTGATGAGCCGGGACCGCGGCCTGGGCCTGCTGCCCCAGGGTCTCCGCCTGAGCCGCTGCCTGGAGTCTCTTAACGCCTTGATGCTCCAGGCGGACGTGCCCTGGCGCCTGGGAACCCTGCTTCTCATCTTCCTGGGTTGCGGCGCCCTGGGAGTGGCTTTGGGTTTCATTCTGCGGGGGGGCAGCGCCGGCCTGGTGGGCGGCGTCCTGGGCGTGGCCCTGGCCTATAAGGCCCTGGCCTTGAAGAAAAAGCTCCGCCTGGGCAAATTTGAGAAGCAGTTGCCCCAGGCCCTGGAACTCATCGCCCGGGGTCTGAAAGCCGGGCACGCCTTCACTTCCGGGTTCCAGATGGTGGCCGCGGAGATGCCCAACCCCATTGCTGCGGAATTTTTGCGCACCTTCAACGAATACAACCATGGACTGGACCTGAACCTGGCCCTGGGAAACCTCTGTCAGCGGGTGGACCTCAAAGACTTGAAGTTTTTTACCACCGCGGTGACGATCCAGCGGGAGACCGGCGGCAACCTGGCCGAGATTTTGGAGAAGATCGCCGCCCTGATTCGGGAGCGCTTCAAGCTGCGCCGTCAGATCAAGGCCCTCACTGCCGAAGGCCGCCTCTCCGGCCTGATCCTGATCCTCCTGCCGCCGGTGACCGCCTCCATCCTCTTTTTCCTGAACCCGGAATATATGCGGATCCTCGTGTACCACCCCCTGGGCCGCGCCATGGCCACCACCGCGGTGGCCTTGCAGGGGTTGGGGGTGCTGGTCATCCGCAAGATCGTCCGCATCAAGGTCTAGACCTGGCCATGGATACTGTCTCCCTGCTCTTTGCCCTGCTGGTGGCCGCCACGGCCGTCTCCCTGACCGCTTTTCTCCTGGAGGGCGGCTCGCCGGTGCGCCAGCGCCTCCGGGGAGAGGGCCGGCAGCATCCGGTGCAGCAGGTCTTGAGGCGAACGGAAGGACGGGCCCCCATCCTGCCCCCGGCCCTGGTGGAAAGCTGTGAAGAAAAATTGGGGCTCAAGAAAGGCAGCCTCACCCTTCAGAAGATGCAAAAGACTCTGGCCCAGGCCGGGTTTGCCGGAGAGCAGGCCGTGGCCCTGTTCGTGGGCCTGAAGCTGGGGCTGGCCCTGGCCCTCCCCATCCTGTTCCTGCCACTCATATTTGCGCGCCTCTCCCACCTGGCCATGGTTGTGGGAGCTTTTTACTTCCTGCTGCTGGTGGGTTATTATCTGCCCTCCCTGCTCCTGGGAGTCCTGGCCGATGCCCGCCGGAAAAGGCTGCGGGAGGACCTGCCCGATGCCCTGGACCTCATGGTGGTCTGCGTGGAGGCTGGCCAGGGGCTCAACGCGGCCATCAAAAGGGTGGCCGAGGAACTGCAGTTGAGCAGCCCCACCCTGGCCCGGGAACTGCGCACGGTGAACCTGGAGATCAGCGCCGGCAAGGAGCGGGAGCAGGCCCTGCGAGGCCTGGCGGAACGCACCGGCGTGGAGGAAGTGGCCTCCCTGTGCAACATCCTTATCCAGACTGACCGCCTGGGTACCAGCATGTCCCAGACCCTGAAGATTCAGTCCGAAACCCTGCGCACTACCCGGCGCCAGAAGCTGGAAGAGCTGGCGGCCAAGACCCCGGTGAAACTGGTGTTCCCCCTCATCCTCTTCATCTTCCCCACCATCTTGGTGGTGGTCCTGGGGCCCGCGGTCATCCAGATCATGGAAAACATCATGAAATAATGGGGGGAGGGAGGCCAGAGCAGCGCCGGAGTTGATGCCGCCGCTCTGTGAGGCCGATTAATGTGGCACAGGCGCCCTCGCCTGTGACGGGCCACATTACCTTACGGGCGCCGCCTCCGCCCGCAGGAACAGGGCGCAACCCGTATCCGCGTAAACCTGGCGCCATTGCCCTTCCCGCAGCACCAGTTTGTAGGCCGGGGTGCGGGGCATGAGGAGGATAAAGTCCGGCGGGTAGTGTTCCAGGAAGCGCCTCCAGTCCGGGCGGCCGAAAATAAAGTCAAAATACTCCCGGCAAACCTCATCGGGATACACCGTCTCATAGCGGCCGTCCAGGGCCACCCGCACCTGGGGGTACATCTCCCAGAGGGCGTATTCCCCCCAGCCGAACTCCAGGAGCAGCCTGCCCGACAGCCCCCGGTTCTGCAGGTAGTCCAGGCCCCCCAGGGGGTAATAGATTTTGCTCCCCGCCTCCTGGCCCGGCCGCGGCGGGACTTTGATCTTGAAGGCGCCGTGGCGCAGGAAGCCGTAAGCGTTAATCAGGGCCAGGGCTACCAGCAGCGCGGCCAGGGGCCGCCACCCCAGGCGGGCCCACACGGCCTGGACGCCCCCCCGGGACTTGAGCACCTCCAGGTAATCCTTGAGCAGCCGGGGCAGATACGCCCCGCACAGCATGATGAAAAATACCTGGTGGCGGACGTGCTTCACACCCAGGTACAGGGTTACCAACAGGGCCAGGATGGGCGTGAGCTCCCGCCACCGGGCCCACAGGGCCAGGAATCCCGCAAAGGCCGCCATGATCAGGAAATAGACGTTGGCGTCCGCGAACAGCCCCAGCTGGTAGGCCCGGTAAATGGAGACCCACTCGGCGATCTCCGGCCGGGGCATGCTCACGGCCATGTAGACATAGCTCCAATATTGCAAGCCGTAGGGGTTCACCAGGGTGGCCAGGAGGGAGACGGCCAACACACCTAGGTAAGGCAGGAAGGGCCGGCGGCTCACCGCTTCCCCCGCGGCGTAGATGCCCAGCAGGCCCAGCCCTGCCAGGTAGCCTCCGTGGAAGTTGCACCACAGCACCATGAGGGGCGGCAGGGCCCACAAGGGGAGCCAGCGCCCCTGCAGCCGGGCCCCTTCCAGCAGGTAGAAGCTCAGGGCGAAGAAGAAGTAGGTAAAGACCTGGGCCCTAACCGGACTGTAGCCGATGGCCAGGAAGAGCTGGGCGATCCACAGGACGATGGCCGCGCTCACGGGGTCCGCGCCCCGGCGCCGGGCCGTGGCGTAGATGAGGACGGCCGCGGCCAGGCCCAGGGCGTACTTGAGCACCTGCAGCGCCGGCGCGCCCAGGTAGTTGTAGATGGGGTAAAAGAGGACCCCCGTCAGCCATTCGTGGTAGACCCAGGGGTCCAGGGTGGGCGTATACGCGAAGATGTCCCGGTAGGGGAAGGCCCCCCCCTCCCAGAAGAGGCGGCCAAAGGCCATGTAGCCCCAGAGGTCCGGGTCCGCCACGCTCCCCCGGGCGGTATTGAGGACTGCGATCCAGACCGCGGCCAGAAGGCAGAAAGTGAGCCGGCGCTCGCCGTTATCCAGCCTGCCCAGGGTCATAAGCGGCACTCTGCCAAAGATTCCCCTGGGGTGCAAGGGGAAATTTCGGAGTGTCGGAAGGAAGGAAAAGACGGAAAGGCGGAGTCTCCTCCGCCCTCCGTAGATGTCAGGAGGCAGGACTTACATCTTCAGGTCGTCCCGGGTCTTGGCCACCGCGGCCGCGGACTTCTCCATCATGGCCTTTTCCTCGCGGCTCAGCTTCAGGGCCAGGATGGTTTCAATACCCGAGGCTCCCAGGATTAGCGGCACCCCGAAGAACAGATCCTTGAGGCCGTATTCCCCGGTGAGGTAAGCGGACACCGGCACCAGGCGCTTCTGGTCCTTGAGGATGGCCTCGGCCATCTGCACCGCGGCCGCAGCCGGGGCATAAAAGGCCGAGCCCGTCTTCAACAGCGCCACGATCTCGCCCCCGCCCTTGCGGGTGCGGTCCACCAGGCCTTTGATTACTTCGGCAGGTAAAAGGTCCGCCAGGGGCACCCCCGAGACGGTGGTGTAACTCACCAGGGGCACCATTTCGTCGCCGTGTCCGCCTAAGACCATGGATTGGATCTCCTCCACCGCCACCCCCAATTCCATGGCGATGAAGCAGCGGAACCGGGCGGTGTCCAGGATGCCGGCCATGCCCATGACCCGCCGGGGGGAAAACCCGCTCGTCTTGTAAGCCACGTAGCACATGGCGTCCAGGGGGTTGCTGACGATGATGAGGATGGCGTCCGGTGACTTGGCCACCACCTCTTTGGTCACTGCGGCCACGATGTTCTTGTTGGTGTTGATGAGGTCCTCCCGGCTCATGCCGGGCTTGCGGGCGATGCCCGCGGTGATGATGACGATGTCGGAGTCCCTGGTGGCCTCGTAGTCGTTGGCCCCCGCCACCTCCACGTTGAAGCCGAAGATGGGGCGGGCCTGCATCAAGTCCAGGGCCTTGCCCTGGGGCATACCTTCCAGCACGTCCACCAGGACCACGTCCGCCAGCTGCCGGGCCGCGGCCCAGTGGGCGCAGGTGGCCCCCACGTTGCCGGCCCCCACCACGGTAATTTTTGGGCGAGCCATATTCTCCATCCTCCTTGGGCAAAAAGGGGGTTTGCCCAGGGCCACCCCCTCCCTTTGCAATCATTCGGTTATTCTAGCCACTCCATCTCCTCCCTGCAATGAAATTCTCCCGGGGCCAAGTTGACAGCCCCCGGCCGGGGCCATATAATCCCACTTCGGAGAACGACTTATGCCTACTTTGCGCATCTATCTCAAGGCCATGCGGCTGCCCTTCCTCACCGGCTGCCTCCTGCCGGTGATCGCGGCCGCGGCCCTGGCCTACCAGGCTGAAGGCGCCTGGAACCTGGCCTTTTTCCTCCTCACCGCCCTGGGAGTGGCGGCCCTGCAAATCGGGGCCAACCTCATGAACGACTACTACGACTCCTTCGGCAGCGACCCCCTGAACCTCAACGTCACCCCCTTCAGCGCCGGCAGCCGCGTGATCCAGAACCGGGAGCTCAGCGCCGACACCGTGCGCACCATGGCCTACCTCTTCCTGGCCCTGGGGGTGGTGTGCGGCCTGGTCCTGGCCATGAAAGGCCGGCCTTGGGTGGCCCTGCTCGGGGGGCTGGGACTGGCGGCGGGTTTTTTCTATTCCGCCACCCCGGTGCAGCTCATGAGCCGCGGCGTGGGCGAAGCCGTGATCTTCGTGGCCTTCGGGCCGCTCCTCAGCTTCGGCACTTACTACGTCATGACCGGGAAGCTCCAGGCCGTGGGCGCGTGCGTGGGCCTGCCCCTGGCCTTCCTCATCACCGCCATCCTCTGGATCAACGAATTTCCGGACCTGGAAGCGGACATCTCTGCGGGCAAGCGCAACCTGGTGGCCCTCCTGGGCCTGCGCCTCTCCCGCTGGGGCTACGCGGTGCTGATGCTGGCCCCTTTTGCCACCCTGTTCCTGCTCATGGAGCGCTTTGGCCTGCCGGACCTGATTGTCGCGGCCCTGCTCCCCCTGCCTCTCGCTTTGAAGGCCATGGGCATTGCCTGGCGCCAGCCGCCCACGGACCCGGAGTTTGTCCCGGCCCAGGCCCTCACCATCCAGACCCACTTCCTCATGGGCCTCACCCTCACCCTGGCCCTGCTCTACGCCGCCTGGTGGCGGTGAGTGGGAAGTGAGCAGGAAGCAGTGAGCGGTAAGCAGTAAGCGCTGAGCGGTGACCAGTAAGCGGTGAGCGGTGACCAGTAAGCGGTGAGCAGTAGGCAGTGAGCAGTAGGCAGTGGTGGGGCGGGCGTCCCTGCCCGCCACCATTTATTCCGGTTCCCATGTTGAGCCCA
>Ga0315268_10000214_pt1 | contig 68642 bp, 65 predicted proteins | sample C1_top_MG_FD_204535 | JGI IMG/M metagenome (GOLD analysis project Ga0315268, IMG submission 204535) | Sediment microbial communities from Yellowstone Lake, YNP, Wyoming, USA - C1_top | ecosystem: Environmental > Aquatic > Freshwater > Lake > Sediment | place: USA: Wyoming | collected 2017-08-01 | reverse complement strand
GATGCGACCTAGTCCTATACTCAGCGGGTAAGGACATCGGCGCGCCCAGCGACACGGGCATCATCTTGGGTCGACGTGAGCTGGTCACGACTTGCATGCGGCTCGGCCCGCACAACCGCGAGATCATTAACTCAGAAGCTAGAGACTACATCGGAAGGCCGATGAAGACGAGCAAAGAAGATATCCTTGCCGTCGTAGCGGCCTTGGCAAGATACTTCCGCACCGACCATGCCAGCAGGTACGAGGCATGGGAGAATAAGATCCAGTACATGATATCGGAACTGTCGAAATGCAGCGATCTCAAAGCGAGTCGGGTGCTTCCGACCTACGGTCACCCAAGGCCAGTGTCTATTCCTAGAGTCGAACTTGAATTCCACAACGACACGACCCCCGACGAGGTTTCCAGAAGACTGCGTGAAGGTGACCCGCCGATCTTTGTGTACGTCATGAGAAATAGGCTGTATCTGAACCCCCAGTGCTTACGCAATGGAGAAGAAGAAGTCGTCGTCTCGAGAATCACTGAGATACTGCAATGACTGTTCACTCGTGCCTCTAGACAGAATGGCCGTTCCACTACTCTTGAATTGCGTGTGTCTCAGCTCAACCAAGTTGCCTTTCCGCAGTCCTTCACGGAGCCTGTCATGCGGCTCGACAAGGGACCAGGATCCCAAGGTGACAGAGTTCAAACTCTGGAATGCAGTATTGAGGCGCGTTTCTTTCTCTGAGCCCGACCCATTCACTTTTTCCCAAATGCGTCTCGGTATACAAAATCCGAACTTGGTCTTCTTTCCTTGCTGAATGTCACTGAGGCTGTGCCAACAGGGAGCAGCGAGATGACTCGATGGCGTGCTGGTATGTTCAGGAGTTCCTTGACTCTCGTTTCACTAGAGCCCCTGTGACCTGTGACATCAAATACCCCAACCCAAAACGAGGCGAGACCCAAGCTGTGAGCTGCTAGGGCCATGTTCTGGGTTGCGGCAGCTCCATCCTCCACGTAGTGGTGCGGATCCTTCTTGGGGTCCACAGTCACAACAAACGTTACTGGAGCTTCTTCGATTCCCACCCCTGTTATGGTTACGGACAGGTCCTTTAGCTTCTTCCTCATCTCCGCTTCCTTCACCACAATAATGCTCCACGGTTGGGAGTTCATGAACGATGGCGCCCATCTAGCTGCTTCCAGTATCGCGTCAATCTTGTCTTGGCCAACTTCATTGGGTCTAAACCTGGTTACGGTTCTTCTCTCTCGAATGGCTTCTAGGACTGCATTCGTCGACATTGTGAATCGTGTCTGATTTGCACTGGGTGGACTTTAACCTTTCATGATGCGGCATCTGCTCACTCGCCTGCGGGCGCGTATGTGGTTTCATGCGATGAATGCAAGTAGCCCATGCCAAGAGTAGGGAAACGAGCATGAATCTGACTGTTAGGGATTTCTCCTGAAGAGATCATGTCGAATCGAGAATCTCGACTTCCCCATCGCTTAGCCCAACATAGACGCGATCTGTCAGGTCTACAAAGAGCCCCGTCTCCACGATGCCTGGTATCGACTTCAGTCGAACATCCAAGCTATGAGGATCCTTGATCGGGCCAAAATCTACGTCGACCACGAAATTGCCGTTGTCTGTGAAGATCGGACCGGATCCTTTGCACCTCAGTTCTGGTTTTCCACCCAAATGAGTCATTCTTCTCATCACAAGTCTATGCCCGAACGGTATCACCTCGATTGGAACCACCTGGCCGCTACCCAGCGTGTGAGCCAGCTTTCTCTCGTCAACGACCACAACTAGCTTCTTGGCTGCTGAGTCTATGATCTTCTCCCTAGTCAACGCGGCGCCTCCGCCTTTTATGAGATTGAGTGTCCCTGACTCCACTTGATCGGCTCCATCCAACGCTAGATCGATCTCTGATACCTCATTCGAATCCATTATGGTGAGTCCGGCTGCGGCGACTACTGTTTCGATCTCGCGAGATGTTGGAACTAGTTTCAATTCGAGACCTCTCTTCCTTGCTAATTTGGAGAGTTCGGGGACAAGAAGTTCCAATGTCGTTCCGCTGCCTATTCCAATGACATGGGCGTCTTGAATCTCTTCGAGTGCCTTCTCGATTGCTGCTCGTTTCGCTGCTTCGATCCAGCTCAACAACTAGCCCTCTGATTCTATCTGTTCAAGCCGTTCCATTGCTTTTAGTACTTCTTCCCTGATGGCCTCGATCTTCTTCTCAGTCTTGATCTTCGCGTCTTGGATTCCTGTCCCTGCTGCGTTGAGGTCTGGTCGTGATGATGCCTCAGCTATCTCGCGACGTGCCACTTCTTGATTGCTCTTGGTTTCAGAGGCGCGAGATGGCCTTGCCGTGACACCGGAACGTAGATCTGCGAGCTTCTCATCTATCTCGGAGATCTTCTCGCGGAAGCTTTTTAGGAGCTCATTTCTTGCTGATTCTAGGTCAAATGTGTCTACAATCCGTTGATGTTCCGAGATTCGTGACTCGAGTGTCTTCAGGTCCGAGGAGTATTTGTCAAGAAGACGATCGCGCTCGTCGCGGGTTATTATCCCATGTATCTCAGATTCGTAGATCGTCGTTAGCGCCGTTCCAATGATTTCACGTTCCAGCTTGAGCGCCTTGAGAATCTCACGGGAACTGGACGCGTCAGACTCCGCGACCGAATGTTCAAGCTCGATGCTAGGCTCGGCGGCTACGCCTGGAGCATTCTGCCTTGGCTTCTTCCTCCAAAAGACCAGAGATGCTAGGAGGGGAAGAAGCCGCGACAGCATCGAGCTGATCACGGATCGCCCTCTTCTGAGACGCCTATCAGAATGGGGTGCCGTTATAAATCCGCTTGCCACGCCCATGGGCATCTTGATCGTCTCAGTGGGCAGATCCTTGCGGATTGTCAACATTCGCCCGGAATATCTTGTGAGAGTGAATCGGTCACTCCTTTATCTTCAGCCCCCGATGTGCCGACATTGATCGGTTTGCGAGAACGTGGAATGAACCAGGAGCATCATGCTGGAAGGGATTGGGCCGTCAAATGAAGGATCCCATATGCGGAATGTATGTGGACGAGCATACGGCGCAGATAAAGAAGACCATCAGAGGAACGACATACTATTTCTGCAGCGAGAGTTGCCTCAGGCAATTCGAGAGGCCTGAGGTTGAACTGCATAAGCTCAAGATACTCGTCTCGATAGGCGCAATCCTCACCGTACCTGTCATGATATTGACATATGTCTTAGTATTCTCGCAGGCACTGAACAACTACGTTCTGCTTCTGTTGAGCGCTCCTGTGCAGTTCGGTGTGGGTTTTCGTTTCTACAGAGGGATGTATGATGCGCTGAGGAACCGCATGGGGAACATGGACACGCTCATCGCAATAGGTACGACTGCAGCGTGGGTCTACAGCTTCATCGTGACTGTCCAGCCTTCGGTGTTCCCTTCAGGCGCGGTGTATTTTGACACTGCCACTTTGATCATAACGCTCGTCCTACTTGGGAACACGCTCGAGTACATGAGCAAAGGGAAGGCTTCTGACGCTGTTAGGAAGCTGCTGGATCTCCAGTCTAGGACCGCACGGATCGTGCGCGACGGCAAAGAGGCAGATGTTCCTGTGGAGGAAGTGCAAGTTGGAGAGGTCTTCGTAGTCCGACCAGGCGAGAGGGTGCCAGTTGACGGAGTAGTGCTCGAAGGTCACACATCGATCGACCAATCGATGATCACAGGAGAGAGTATGCCAGTCGAGAAGAGAACTGGCGACCAAGTGATTGGAGGAACCATCAACAAGACCGGTTTCGTGCGAGCCAGAGCAGAGAAGGTCGGAGCAGATACCGTGCTCTCCAAGATCGTCCAACTGGTAGAGGAAGCGCAGATGGCGAGGGCACCAATCCAGAGACTGGCTGACAGGATATCCGGCTACTTCGTGCCTGCAGTGTTGACGACTGCCAGCATCTCAGCGCTGCTTTGGTACTTCGTCGGACATATCGGGTTGAACTCTGCTTTGCTGGCTTTCGTCTCGGTCGTCATAATTGCGTGCCCCTGTGCCCTCGGGATTGCGACGCCCGCAGCCGTCATGGTTGGAACAGCTAAAGGAGCACAACAAGGGATACTGATCAAGGGCGGCGAACACCTCGAAGCCGCCCAGAAAGTGGATACAGTCGTATTCGACAAGACCGGAACCTTGACACGAGGTGAACCCACTGTCACTGATATCGCTGCTTTCTCTGGCTTCTCAGAGAAAGACGTGCTGCGATACGCAGCGGTTGCAGAGAAGAGATCAGAACACCCGCTTGGCCAAGCAGTCGAGCTTGAAGCCCGTCGACTAGAGTTGCAGATTTCTGATCCCGAATCGTTCGAATCAGTTCCGGGAATGGGGGTCAAGTGCCGCTACGACGGACACGCCATCAAGTTCGGGAACATGGCACTAATGTCGGAGTCTAGCGGTGCCCTACCTGTCGAGGCTGAGACACAAATCTCGACCCTCGAAAGCGAGGGCAAGACAGCGATGATCCTCTCAGTGGACAACAGCATCGTTGGCTTGATCGGGGTTGCGGATACCATCAAAGAGCATTCAGCCGAGGCGATCAAGCAACTCGAAAAGATGGGTATCCAAGTCATCATGGTAACCGGAGACAACGAAAGGACGGCACGCACAATCGCGGAGAAACTCGGGATTGAACGAGTGTTATCAGAAGTCCTGCCTGATCAGAAGGAGCGGGTCGTCAGAGAGATCCAACACGAGGGCAGACGCGTCGCTATGGTCGGTGACGGAGTAAACGATGCCCCCGCACTCGCCGCAGCTGACGTTGGAATCGCAATCGGAAGCGGGACTGATGTTGCAGTCGAGAGTGGCGGGATAGTTCTTATCAGAGATGATCCGAGAGATGTTGTCGCCGCGATCCGACTGAGCAGGCGCACATTGCAGAAGATCAAACAGAATCTCTTCTGGGCTTTCGCGTACAATACGATCCTAATACCTGTCGCAGCCGGGGCCATGGTTCCATTTCTCGGCGCTGGTGTGTACGATTACCTTCCGTTTCTCGCAGCGGGTGCGATGGCGTTCAGCTCAGTCACCGTGGTTGGCAACTCGCTTCTCCTTTCGAGATTCGATCCTGCGACGAACGTGTAGGACACTTGCTGGATGGACGGAGAACTTGCTCTTGAGTAGTCTAGTCCTTCCGTTCCAGCGAAAGTTTCGTTATTTTTCCACCGTATCTTTCCTTGTATTCGGTCAGGCACGGTTTGCAGCAGAAGTATCGGTTTCGATCTCCAACCAAGAGTGTAACGGGATCGCCGTGGATCTCTTGTCCACAGGTGTCGCAAGCCAGCCTAACTAGTTGGCCCGGTCGGATGGCAACGTTCGGTTCATCCTTTACGACTCGCGCCACCACGTTGTAGGTAAGAGATGACACATTCGGTATAGACGATATTGTCGATGACAGGAGCGTCTGAAGTTCATCTAGGCTGGCTGTGAAAACCGTGAAGAGCACGTTGTGCTCCCCGGTCATTCCGTAGACATTGCGGATCTCTGGAACCTTGCCCAGCGCGGTCAGGACTTCATCGATCTTTCCAGGCTCTACCTTCGCCGTCGCGACAGCAAAGAGGCCGTTCATTATCTTAGAGGCATCAATTATGGGTGCAATCTTCCTGATCAAACCCATATCGAGCATTTTCCGCAGGCGACTCTCGACAGTGGGTGTGCTCACACCAGCTGTGCGAGCGATATCCCTGAGCGAACGCCTGCCATCCTCCGCAAGCGCAGTGAGAATATGATAGTCAGTATCATCAATCCTATTTGTCAAGACCAGTGCCCGACTATTCTGAGTGCTGGGAACGTTAAAAGAGTTCTTGCAACTTGCCCCTCTTCTAGTTCGCGCAGGCAACCTAAGAGGAAGTCGGCATGTCCTGTTTCTCGAGGCCTAGTTGGAATCTAGATTGAAGATTCAGGTCTAGAGCCCCCATGGACCAAGCCGAGGTATGACCATCATGATCGCTGAGCTGAGGAAGATCACAGCCAGAGCGGTCAAGGCAGCGAAGCAATAATCGAACCTACGCAGTCTCACATCTCTGAGGTAAGTCTTCTTGGTCTTCGATGAGAATCCGCGGGCTTCCAGAGCAATTGACCTTCTATAGGCTTCCTCTATTGCCCCCATGAGGAGCGGCGTGATGAGTGGAACGTACGCTTTCAGCCTTTGAAGTATGTTGACGTTCTCGAGTTTGAGGCCTCTGGACATTTGAGCTTGTCTCACGGACTGCAGCCTTGAGTCTATCGTGGGAACGATTTGAAACGTCGAGAACAGGGGATACGCTATTCTCAGAGGCAGGCCGAGTTTCTGCATTGACGCCATGAGATCCCCTGGGTGGGTTGTCAGGGTGAGTAGATATCCTCCTCCGAAGATTGCGAGAAGGCGTGCTAACAGAACGGCTGCAAAGATCAGTCCCTCGCGTTTGAAGTAGAGCCACGGAAGGATGAATAGGACAGGGGTCTTCCCAGCTGGATTGAACAGTCCCTGAATGAGAAAGATTGGAATGAACACTGGAACGATTATCTTGGCTAGGTTCTTGACATAGAACGATGAGACTTTTGCTGCCATGGAGAGAACAACTGTGATTGAGAACATTGTAAGACAGACGAGGATACTATTGGTGGCAATTGCTGGAAGCGCAACTACGATCCATACAATGGCCTTGGTTCTCGGGTCAAGCTGATGAACAATGGAAAAACGGGGAACGAAGGAGATTCGAATAGACACGGGTAGTCTATCCTAGCGCCTCATCGTCTTGATGAATTGAGATGGCACTCTCGTGTAGATCAGCCATGCGATGAAGAACGTTATGATCTTGTCTGTGATGTCTGAGATGAACTCAGCTGCCATGGATGCTGGAAAGACCTGCCATCCACCGGCCATGAAGCCTGCGAAGATAGCGTCCACCCATGCCTTGCCCGTGGATCCTCCCCATAGGGATACGTTAAGTGGTGTTGAAGTCAGGGTTGCCACTACAGCAAGCACAACGCTGATGATGAGGATCCTTCCGATCTGTGCCGCGCTTGTTTCTTTCCTCACAAACCCGAGCAATGCACAGATGCCAGCAATGAGCCCGATCGCAGCATTGACGATCGCATAAGGTAGAGCAAATGGGTCGAAGGTGACCCACTTGAAAATGTTGGTTAAAGCCCCGACGACTAAACCGTTGACGGGCCCTATGATTATCCCCGCTAGCATTGAACCCAGTGTATCCGCCCAGATTGGTGTGCCGGCTGCCAAGTATGACGAGGCAATGTTGACGCCGATCATCAAGGGAATCATGGCGATTCCGAAAGTGGAGAACTCCATTCTCAGTCTAGAGGGTCTTGCTTCTACCAATCTTGCCACAGGAGCAGGGTCGGTTGAGGCTGGTAATAATACTTGCTTGAGTCAGCCCGCTTTCCTGCTGTGCTGGACGAGCGCTTCTACCATTTCCTCCACGGTGATGATATCGGGTCTTATCCCGCAAGGCGAAAGCCCGATTGCCAGCCTTGTAATCTGCGGTGGGCGTGCCCCTGAGAGCTCAAGCTTTGACTGATCTGAAAGCACGTGTTTGGCCGAATCGTATGCCATGATTTGGCCATCGCACATGAGCACGACGTCTTCACAGTGTCCAGCAATGAACTCCACGTCGTGAGATATGATCAAGACCGTCTTGCCGACTCGCTTCAATCGGTCCAGAATAGATCCAAGTAGCGACAAGCCTTGGTAGTCTTGCCCAGCGTTCGGTTCATCCATTATCACGACGCTTGTGTCCATAGCAAGAACTGAAGCAAGGCAGAGCATCTTCCTCTGCCCGTAAGTCATGTTGTATGGGTGCTCTGAGGCATAAGACAGCAAACCAACCATAGAGAGGGATGCTTCGACTTGACGCTTGATCTGTTCTTCATCCATCCCAAGATTCGTTGGCCCAAACGCTACCTCCTCAAAGACCGAAGATCCGAACAGTTGGTCTTCAGGGTTCTGAAAGACATAGCCCACTTCTCGAGCCATCTCGCTGGCAGACCTCTTTGAAACATCGACCCCCCTCACTGTGACCTTGCCCGAAGTCGGTTTCAGAAGACCGTTGAAGTGCCTAGCAAGCGTTGTCTTGCCTGCCCCATTCTTTCCGATAAGCGCCACGATCCTTCCGGTCTCGATGCCGAGGGTTACACCCCTCAAAGCTATGCGCCCATTTGGATATCGAAACATGAGATTCTCTACAGATACAGCGAGAGGCATCCACTCAGTCACCTAGGAATTGCCTCTTGATCATCTTCGCTGCTTGATGCTCATCGATGGGGTAGTCTCCACTCCAGAGACCCCTTTCATCAAGTTGGCAAGCCACCTGTGCCACTTGGTTGGACCTAACCCCCAGTTTCTCGAGGAACCTGACCTGTCTCGAGAATAGCTGCGGAGTGCCTAGAGACACAATCTTGCCCCTGCTAAGGACAGCAATTCGTTCCGCATGTTGAACGAGTGTTTCTGGCTGATTCGAGACTAGTACCGTCGTCATTTGATACTTCTCGTGAACTGAACGAACAGCTCGCATCACGGAAACCGCGCCTTCAGGATCTAGCAGTTCCGTCGGTTCATCAAGTATCAGAACCTGAGGCCTCATCGCAATCACGGTGGCAAGAGAGAGCCTCTGTTGTTCCCCCCCTGACAATTCAAAGGGCACTCTCGTCTCAAATCCGTGGAGACCAACCAGATCAAGTGCCTCTGCTATCCTTTCTAGCATCAAGTGTCTCGGGATCCCCAAATTCTGGAGACCAAACGCAACCTCTTCCTCCACGGTCATCGCTGATCCAGTCAACTGGGATCGAGGATCCTGAAAGACGATACCCACAACACCTGTGAGGTCGGCGACATCGCTTTTGCGTGTGTCAAATCCTCTCACGGTCACCCTGCCGCGCATTGTGCCCTCCACCACGTTTGGAATAAGGCCGCTCAAGGATAGACAGAACGTCGACTTGCCTCCCCCACATGGACCGGATATGCCGAGTAATTCCTTCTCCGCCACTTCGAGGGAAATTCCATCCAATGCCCACTCCTTTGCTGAGAGATAGCGAAACGCCAAGTCGGATACAGCGATAGCAGTGGTACCCATCGCAGTCGCCGCCTAGCTTCTTTTGAACAATCAGAGACTTGACTTAAATAAACCGGATTTTGAATGCGAATAGGAGCCGGAGGTCAGTCGTGCCCTCCTACCGACAAGCATCGTCACAAGTTATAGGCAACCGATCCGAGCAGTGGTGAACAGTTTCATGACAAATCTAGCGTGAAGGACCGGAGTCGGACCGGATTGAGTGACAGGAAACAAAGTCTAGTGCTCAAAACCTCGCTAGCGGCCTCCTTTGCAGCCCTCTACGCAGTCGCCGTCGTAGTGCTCGCCCCGATTAGCTATGGTATCATGCAAGTGAGACTGGCCGACGCACTGATTCCACTCTCGATGGTTTTTGGGCTTCCAGTCGTTTATGGTGTCACACTAGGAAACATCATTGCCAACCTGTATGGAGGATACGGACCGATCGATGTTATGTTTGGGACATTGGCCAATCTTCTGGCTTCATATGTCGCTTTCCGGCTCAGATCGAAACCGCTTCTCGGATGTCTTGCGGCGACAATGATCGTGTCGTTGATTGTAGGAGGGTACCTGTGGATTCTAGTAGGAGTTCCAATGGAGGTCAGTCTGCTAGGTCTGTTTGTGGGAAGCTTCACCGCTATCACGATACTTGGTTATCTGCTTCAGCGTTTCGTCTCTTCAAGATACAAGATGCCCAGGTAACGGGATAAGCAAGGTAGGGAAGTGAGCGAGGCCGTTAGCAGAAACGCCTAATTCATCTGCAAGAAACAACCCGCATGAAGCATGCGAGAAAGAGGACGAGTGAGCAATTGGCGGACACTCTTCAGTATCACATCAAGTGCAGGAAAGGAGATGTCGCACGGTATGTTCTGCTACCGGGTGATCCTGCGCGAGTGAAGGTAATAGCCTCACTGTGGGACGAATCATGCAAGGTGGCAGAGAACCGTCAGTATGTCACCTACACGGGCAAAGTCTCTGGCGTGGATATTTCGACGACATCTACGGGAATTGGCGGGCCATCTGCCGCGATTGCAGTAGAGGAGCTGGCAAGGTGCGGGGCTGACACCTTCATACGCGTCGGAACCTGCGGCGGATACCAGAAGGAGCAGAATATCGGGGACGTAGCAATTGCCACCGGGGCGGTTCGATGGGAGGGAACCACTCCCGAGTACGTTCCCTTGGCATATCCAGCTGTCAGCACGCCGGAGGTGACCATGGCACTTGTCGAGGCTGCCGAACGAGTTGGAGTCAATTATCATGTCGGCATAACCAAGTCTGGCGACAGCCTCTACGCGGGCATGGCCTTCGGAGGCTACCAACAGAGCTGGATGAAGAACATTGAAGCGGATTTCATACGGTCAAACGTGATCAGCGCCGAGATGGAAGCATCGACCATCTTCACCCTCGCAAACCTCTTCCGGCTGAGGGCCGGGTCCGTGTGCTCAATCATCGACCTCGTAATGGCAGGTCAGGCTCACGAAGCAAGCCAAGAAGTGTCAGTCGAAGAAGCTTTCCAGCCGAAACCAGAATTCATTCTCAGGTCCTGCCGATGTGCCGTCGAAGCCGTCAAGATACTTGACAAGTGGGATCGTGACAAGCAGACCAAAGGGAAGAAGAACTGGTTTCCCTCGCTCAGCTACGTACCGCGTAGCTAGCATGAAGAGTCCCCCAACGAATTCAGGATGAACTACGAGAAGCCTGTAAGAACCGTTTGATTGCAACCGCCTTTTCTTCGAAGTCTCCAAACGAGCAACCCGGATAAGGCCTATGCGTTGTGGTCAACACTAATCGTTTTGGTCCCACAGCATCAATCACATGCTTGACAACTTCGACCAGTTCGTCTGCTGACACCTGAGAATTGCACAAGAGATCCACTGGAATCCCTGTGAAGAAAACTGTATCTGGCAACAGTTGTCTCACCATCGCTAGCGCAGTTGCCCAATCGAGAGCATCTGCCAAAGTTGACTTGGACTTGATGTCGAGGGGATGAAGACCCGAATACCCTTGGACGAGTTCGGCCAGGTACTTTGTGAGATCACCGTCACTGTGGAGAACGGAGTACTTTCCCCCTTTGATGATCGCTTGTCCCAGTTCGACTTGTCGCTGAACGATCATTCGGGAGAAATCTGGCCTGTAGACTGACCCCGCATAACTGCAGAAGTCGTCAGCGATTCTGACCGAATCGATCGTATCATACTCAGTTGCCCGTTTGGCCACCTCGAGAAGAAGCTCGAAGAACCGCGTGTGGATCATCTCCGCTTTCCGAGGATCCAGCACAGTCAGCACCGAGAAATCGAATTGATGTGACACCTGATCCAACCGTCTCCCCTGCAGAGTCTTGCCAGAGCTGCACGAATACTCCGAATACTCACTTGGCCCCAAGATTTCAAGCTGAAACGATTTCGTTCGCTTCACTTTCAGTGTGTCGGCCACAGTCTCGTCCATCTCTGTGATGAGATCGTCCAGAGCGGGCCACTCGTATTCGTCGGGCTGAAGCCTTTCACACCACTCCCGACGAGTCTCTGAATTTCTCTTGAAAGGGCCGCCTGTCTCGAGAAAATCCAAACGCTTGAACCAGCATCGAACGCCCACGATATCGCCTACTCTCGCCTCAAGCTTTGGATCGGCAAGCCAGAAATAGAGTGGGATCCTAGTTGCCCTTCCGTGCATCGCTTCAGCAACCAAAGCCCTAGAGTCCATGCATGACATCTCACAGACCGCCGATATCGGGTCCTCTGTCAGAGACCGTTCTGGTTCGAAATCGCGTCGCCTCGTAGGGAAGTACCAGCCAATCTGACCGGTTGACTTCGAGGATTTCGAGTCCCCTGCCTTTATCTGACGCTAGATCGACTAATTTCGGGGTGGCGCCGTTGATCAAGGTCGTTGTGGCTGGTGCCATAAACTGGGATATCAACCTCTTTGTACACAGGTTTCCCAAACCAGGCGAAGAGATGCCTGTTGCTCGAATCGCGAGAGTACCTGGCGGAAAAGCGGGAAACGTGTCGGTGGCTGCAGCTAGGCTCCTCGGACCTGGCCAAGTTGGAATCATTGGTGCGCTGGGTTACGATGACATTGCAGACATGCAGATTCGCCTTTTCAAGAACGATGGAGTCGAGACCTCCGCGACCAGTCGCAAAGCCGACGCGGAATCCGGGCAGGCTTACATCATTACCGACAAGTCTGGGGAGAACATAATTCACACCCACTTCGGAGCCAACTCGATGCTGGAGCCCGCGGACGCATCCCGCCCGGAGGTCAGAGAAGTAATACAATCCGCGGCAATCGCTGTCATAACTGACCCACCTCAAGATGTTGTGGAGACGATAACGGGAATCGCTCATGAAGCCGGGGTACTCGTCGCATGGGACCCAGGTGTGAGAGCAGAAGCAGGCATGGAGCAACTCCGACGAGTTCTTCTTTGCACAAGTTACCTGTTCCTTAACGAGGCGGAAGTTGAGTACATGACAGGAACTAAAGAGCCCGAAGAAGCCGCTAAGCGTCTCTCGACGATCAATCCAGACCTCACTGCAATCCTCAAGTCTGGCAAAGAGGGATTTACAGTGTTCAGACCAGAAGGGACGATTCGAATTCCGGGAATTGATTTGACAGAATGGGGATTAAGAGTCGTTAACACTGTCGGTTGTGGCGATGCGTTCCTGGGGGCGTTCTCGGCCGGAAAGGCACTGAAACTCAGTGATGAAGAAGCCCTGCACTGGGCAAACTGGGCGGGCGCGCTGAAAGCCACAAAGTCTGAAACTAGAGGTTCGCCCACGAGACGTGAGCTTGAGAGATGGACATCGCGAGCCGCAAGTTCCGCTAAGGGCTGACACCTGTCAGCAGACTCGACCACTCCATTGACAAGCATGACACGCATGCATGTGACGCGCTTGGGGAGATTGTGGAGCCCCGGCCGAGGTTTGAACTCGGGACCCTTGCCTCTTCAGTCGTTGTTACCAAGGCAATGCTCTTGGTTGCGAATCATCTACCAGGCTGAGCCACCGGGGCTATGGCTCAGGTCAGGATGATCTTCTAATAAAGTTTCGACGAATGAGAGGAGGACACTATCATCGACATTTTGGAGGCATCTCGTGGCTCTGGAATGACACGAACATGACCCTGTCGACGGTTCTCGTGTCCGTATTGCTCAAGTGGAGGTTTGCATATTCGCCGTTCGTCAAACGTTTTTACCAAATGTTTAAGACCGCTCCACCACGACACATGTACTCAATGAACCATAAGGAGGAAGTATGAATATTGGTTAAGCGATGTCCATCATGCGGATACAACAACAGAGATGACGCCGTTTTCTGTTCGAGCTGTGGCGGTTCACTCGCTGCTGCTGGAGTACCAATGATGAAACCAGTGCCGTCAGTTCGAGTTGTGACACCGGTCACGCCGGGCGTGCCAACAAGGGTACCACCGCCGGGCATGTGTTTCTACCACCCGAGTCTTCCGGCTGTGTACATATGCAACCGTTGCGGTCGAGCTATCTGCCGTGACGACTCGAAGTCTTACATGGATCTGATCCTTTGCCCGCAGTGCTACGCAGGGATTGTGCCACCAATGGCTATGGCTCCGCCAGCGCCAGCATATGCACCACCAGCGCCAGCGCCACAGCCACAATATGCACCACAATATGCGCCGTTTGCCGGACCCATGTTCGGTCCCGTGGCTGGTCCGATGATGCCAGGAGGGCCTGCAAGATCTCTCTGGGGATTCATCCTCTCGCTCGTTGCAGGAATACTAGTTCTATTGAACGCAGGATTGCTGCTGGCATGGCAGTTCTATGGCGGAACATTCCTTTGGGCTAACATATTCTTCTGGATCTGCAAGATCGACGGATACGCGTGCCCGCTACCTTCGGGATCCACAGCGACAGGCAACATCACCTTCATGCTCGGCGCGGTCATAGGCCTCATCATAATCGTCGGTTCGATCATGATGATCCTAGGATACGGCACAATTGGCAGCGTAATCATTTTCCCACTAGCCGTCTTCAGCTTGTTGATAGGCGGCGGCTTCATAGCGGGCTTCGTACTGGGAATCATCGGCGGCATCATGGGCATGATAGGGCGATAGTCCTTAAATCACCCCAAGTTTTTCTTTAACCTACTGTCTGTTTGGGCGTGTCTCCCGTGTCATACGTGGCAATCTCGGGCCAAGTAATGGAGAAGGTGGTCAGAGAGGCGAGAGGGCATCCGGACGAACAGGTCGTCGGAATACTGCTCGGTGGGCAATCCGGCGGCACTATTGTCATCGAAGACGCTGCTACTGGCCCGGCCGAATCAGACACCACGAAGGCGACCTTGACCGGGGATTCGATCGCGAGAATCGCGGATGATATAGTAAGCAAGAGGATTAGAGGTAGTATCGTAGGTTGGTATCATTCTCATGTTCGTGGCGGCGTATTCATGTCCGAGACAGATGTGGAGACTCAACTCAAGCTTCAGCAGTTTTCTCCTCTGGTGACGGCTATGGTGATTGATGCACAGACGGGAAGTTCAGCCTTCTTTAGGGCCGACTCGAAGACGAAAGAGGCAATTCCGGTACCTTCGCAGAACATCAGGACAGAGGTAGCACCACCTGTCTCTCCATCCTATCCGGTTGAGCGAGCGGCGTATCCGCAAGCGCCTCCAGCAGCTGCGTCGGCGCCTATATCAACTCGAACAATAGTGGTGGTTGTGATTCTCATCACATTGGCGGTGACCAGCGGTATTATCGCGCTAGTATACTATCGAGGACCGCAATACGGTGGTGGTACACTCGCGATAACTCACAATCCCCCCAGAGCGCCATTCACGATTGGGAACCCTATTACGTTCGATGCAAATGTCACTGGCTCCAACTTGCAGAACGTCACGCTGTCGTACAGGGTTATCGAACAAGCTCCGAGCCGAGGCGCCGGGGTGATCATTGGGAACTTGGTCAGTGTACCCATGCTCCTGAAAGCCGCGTGTTCAAACCCCCCGTGCACGTACTCCTACACGCTGCCTTCATCTGAAGTGTCCGGGCTCAACGTCCAGTACTATGTTTCGGCTTACGATACTTCCTCTCCGCCTACTATTGTTCGCACTGACACTTACACTCTCGATGTGGGAGACTTCAATTGGCGGGATGACAAGACCGGGATAACTGCTGTTCGACAAATCGAAAGTAGCGTGTCGCTCCCCCTAGAGCCGATTCACAACTTCAATGAACCCGTCACGATCAAAGTTGTCACTCAAGCCCCCCTGGGAGTGAGGATAGCTCCAGCGACCGCGCAAGTTCGACCACCAAACCCGGCCATCCTTCAGATAACGAGTACCGACAGGGCACAAACCACCTCCAAATACGATGTTGAGATCGACGCCGTCTACGCTGTTCGCGGCGTGCAGATCACACGCTCCACAACATTGGAGCTGACGCTCACTGACATCGCCCTCGACGTGTCGCCAACCTATCAGAAGACCAAGCGCTGCTCGACCAGCTCCAGGTGTAGTGCAACCAACGAGAACGCATTGTACACCGTCACCCTCACCGTCTACGACGGCTTCACTTCCCCGAGTGGGATCGAGCTCTACCCGAGCGGACTTCCTGACCATACAAGCTACGAGCTCCTACTGGTCGACCATAAGATCGCTGCGGACGGAACGGAGACACTGGTCTATAACCTCAGAATTATCGCAGACTTAAATGCCAAGGAGGACAAATACCTCTTCTCAATGGTGGTTAAATCAGGAACCATCACACATAGCGTGGACAATATCCAATTGGAGATCACGGACTAGCTGGTGCAGGCTTGATCACTTCTTGGAGGTGAGAGAAGAACTTGAAGCTCTTCGTTCAAGCACCCATTGGACCACAAACAGGCCTGGCTGAGATCGATGTCATTCCAGACCACACCATCGGAGAGATCAAACAGCAGGTGTGCACCTCTTTTGGAGTAGACCCAGCGACGGTCGCGTTGATGTATGGTGGAATCATACTCGACGAGTCCAGCACGGTAAGCAAGGCTGGGATTCCAGAGAACGCGCAACTGGCACTCATGCCTTACAACATCATCGGTGGCACCTGAAGGTGAATATCCCGCTTCTCTACAAAGAGAAGAATTTCACAAACCACCAATTTCCAACAGTGACCGCGCTGAACGATCCCCCCACAGCATACGAGGGCATGCTTAGGTGCGAGAAGGGGGACGTGAAGACCCTCGCGGAGAAGGAGATCTGGCCCTTCACCGAGTATGTCGACTGGAACAAGTTCAGGTTGGAGCTCCCTGATGAGTATCCCATGAAGCCTCCGAGGGCGATGTGGCTCTCCGACATATCCCACCCGAACATCGTCCCGAAAGTCATGAATGCCGTTTGCGTTTCAATCCTTGGCGAGAACTGGCGTCCCGACCTTAAGCTTGTCTCAGTCGTGAACGCACTGTACTACCTCCTGTCAGATCCGAACCCGACCAATGTATTCGACCACCCTAACTGCCTGAAGGCGGCGAGCGTCTGCAGATCCTATGGATTTCCGAAAATGACGAAGCGGAAGACTACGATGCAGCACGACGATCTTCTCAGATTCAACATCGTTCCTCTCCCTCAGGCACAACCGAGAGAGTCAGCGCCCCCGGGAGACATCATACGTTTTCGAATCCTTGACAGGGAGCGAAAGGAACATTAGTTGAAAGTAAGGCTCTCGATGCCGTCTGTTCGCGACATAGAACTCGACGTTCCCTCGACGGCAACCATGAACTTCGTCAAGAAGAAGGCATGCCAGAAGTTAGGAATCGAGCCCCACCTCACGAGCATCCTTCACGACGGAACGCGAATCGACGACAATCGTAGAATCAGTAATCTCAAGCTCGGCCAGAGGCCCTTGACGATAGACTACCTCTGGGCTCGCCATCTAATACTCTGGGGTGCGGGCGGACAGAAGAAACTGAGAGAAGCGACTGTAGTCGTAGCTGGGGCTGGGGCGATCGGCAATGAGGTTGCGAAGAATCTCGCCATGCTTGGCGTCGGCCGCCTCTTGATTATCGATAATGATGTTGTCGAGCTTTCAAACACGAGTCGAATGATCTTCTTCGATCGTAAGAACCAGGGCTTGAACAAAGCGCGAGTGCTGGCGCAAGCAATCACCTCCAAGTTTCCATATGTCGATGCTGCAGCCTGGACGGGTGCTCTCGAAGATCTTCCGCTCGAGCATCTCCTCAGCGCTAACACAATCGTCTGCGGTTTGGACAATGTCGTCTCCAGAATATATCTCTCGCAGATCTCCCGGAGATACTCCATTCCAATGATAGATGGGGGCATCGTCGGGTATCGCGGGCGCATCCAAGTCTACGTTCCGCCAGAAATGCCATGCCCACTCTGCACATATCCCTCAGCTGAGTACGGCCGCATTGCAGGACTGAGGAACCCTTGTGATGGGCCTGCAGAAGAAACCAAGGTCCCGTCCTTGCCGACAACGATCTCATTGGTCTCTTCGATCCAATGCCAAGAAGCGACCAAGCTAATTGTTGGATATCAAAGCTACCTAAAGAATGGCATTTGGCCGAAAGAGACCGGTGAACCACTCAAAGGAATACTCATGATCGACCTGCAGTACAACCGTTACAGCCTCATGGAGGTCAAGCGGAACAAGAATTGCATCGTTTGCGGAGACAACGGGCTGGTACAGAAACCCGTGCCGATTCTAACGATCTCCACGAAGAGCCTCCACGACTCAACCTCCCAATTGCATCAGATAGTCGCTCATGAGATGAAACTGACAGAGCAGCAAATCATGCTGTTTTCACAACGACGCAACAAGACAGCAAGAATCGAGAAGAAACAATCTCTTCGAAGGCTACAGCTCGGAGCAGGCAGCATCATCACTGTGGTTGTACAGGATGGATCCGACTACGCGGAGGCAATGGTCAGACTCTCAGCATCATAGGCTTCATGACTGAACGTAGCAATAGTTATTACACCTCTGACATGATATCAAACAAGGTGTTGGCAATGCGACAGTGTTCATCCTGTGGAACCACGAACGCTGACGAGGCAGCCTTCTGTAGCATGTGCGGGACCTCTTTTTCTGGAGGTCAACCCCAGCAATTCATGCAGCCCGTAAGCGGAGCCATAAAGCCAATCCCAACTGTTAGAACGATCACTCCACTAGCTCAAACGGCTACACAGTTCCCCAGCCCAACGGCAAGGCCCCAGATGAGCGTCGGATCCTGCTCCTATCACCCTGAACTCCCAGCATCGTACATCTGTGTTCGATGCGGGAGGCAGATATGCTTCTCTTGCACGAGGCCTTACGGCCAACTGGCCATATGCCCGCAGTGCTACTGGACACTTGCACCGCGTCCCGGCCCAGGGCAACAGGGACGCTGAGGAACCCTTACTTACGCCAGCCGTCCTTTCTTCTTCAATCGCTCCGTGGAAAGCTTCACTTCCTGCACAGAGAGCCCGAGATCTTTCGAAGCTTGACTGAGCGATATCTCACCATGTCGTTTGACAACGTAATCATAAACCTGATTGTCAAGCTTCTCCAAGTCAGAAGCCGCTGAGATCTGCCTTGGCACCTGAATAGCCCCGCAAAAATGACATGACTCGGCTGTGCTCGGGATGTCGACACCACACTTCTGGCAAGGCACTAACCGACCGTGAAGAGTGAGGCCCGGAACTCCAATCTTATGCCGCCTTAAGCCAAACCTGAGCGACGAACGCAGCCTTCCAAAAGATCCAGGTCGCTTCACGATCACGACTACCACAGCTACGAACAAGATCACAGCAGACACCAAAGCAAAAATGAAAAGCCACATAGGCGTGTAGTCGGTGTTCCATTGTGCGTCAATCACGTACGGGCGATCCATGGTGACCTCAGTCACGGTCGAAGGGAGAGTATTGATCACATTCGAAGAATTGAGACGCCAGCCAGCGAGAGTGTACTTAACCAGCATTTCCGATCCGCTGTAGGTGACCCCAAACTTCGCTTTCTGTCCGCTGACATACCATCCAGTGCCTTTGGGTTCTCCGAGTGCAGACACAACAAGGAGATAGTACTGAGTCTGATAGATCAATCGCACATCATGCGGCCTGTCCATGACGATCTCGACCGATGTTCCTGGCTGAGTCATGCCATCGACATTCCACGAGAACCAAGCGAACCGCCGCACCGAACTCTCCGGAATGATCTGAGGAACGGGACCGAGGGTGGCAGCTTGGCCGGCATCATACCAAGTGCTGTTGGACAGTGTTAGTCTCTGCGCGATCTCTGGTGGGTCAAAAGTCACGCTCAACCTGTACTGAGCTTTGTATTTCGCAGTCACAGATTTCGGTCCATCCATATGTATCGATCCACTCACATCAGTGCCTGAGTAGTCTCCGCCCCACTGAACGAAGACCTGCCGAGCATCGGTTCCATTTGTCCCCTCGGGCGCAGCGAACTCCGCGGTGGAATTAGCATCGAACCAGAGAGCAGAGGGCGAGAAGACTCCGACCGGATCATATGATATTCGAAGGCTGTATTGCGTCTTCCATTGCGCGACCGCTTCACTTGGACGATTCATGAGTATCGGGTCAGAAACTGTTCCCTGTCCCGAAGCGTCCCGCTCCCACCCGACGAAGACGTACCTTACCCCTTCGGGCCCGACGGTCATGTTTGCGGCTAGTCGCGCCTGAGCAGTCGCCCCATCGTCGTACCAGTCACTCCCGGACGGAGAACCATAGAGAGAGACCACTTCGAGATAGTACTGCGTCTTGTAAATGAAAGTGTTGACTCCACCGCCACTAAATGACCAGACGTTGTCTCTGCATTGATACCTAGTCCCGTTGCCTCCACCCAAGCTCAGGTCGACGCTGATCACGTGCGTGATCCCTGGAGAGAGGTCTAGGGTCTTCGTCTCGCTTGCCGCTGCTGTTCCGTTCAATACGCCGTCCAAATAGTAATGGGTCCTCACCCCAGCCGGAAGTCCTGTCACTACGAATGTGATGGAGTACGTTTGAGCTTCGGCGAGCGGAGGCGCAAGGATGAATGCGAAGACTAGTATGGCGACGCCTAGAAAGGCCAACTTAGCCTTCGGTGGCATGAGAACAGGACCTCTACCGCTAGTCTAGGATGCTCCGAGTGCTAAAATGCATTACACCCTCGAATTTGTCATTGCCATGTCAAATCAGGAAGCCAGTCATCAATTCCGTTGCCAGATAGATAGCGCTGTAGGGCCACAGACATACCATCCCACCGCAACCTCACATATGTGCCCAAGCAGAAAACGGGACACGCGCAATGGCAAATCACGCGGCCTACAGGCGCAATGGTCATAACTGGTTGCGTGCACGGACTGGGACATGGTCTCCACTGCGTACGCGAAAGGAAGAAGCAGAGAGTATCAAGTGCTCAAGAGGTTGAGGCGTGAGGGCTGGCACTGCAGCAGGAGCGCAGCATCCCACGGGCCTGTGGACGTTTTCGCGGGGAAAGACGGAATGGTTCGCATGATTCAGGTGAAAAGTGGACGAGCGAGACTCAGACCTGAGGACAGGGATGTCCTCAAGCTCTGGGCTCAAGCGTATGCAGGCGTGGCCGAGGTCTGGTACTTCGGCAGACGCACTGGCACGAGAATAGAAGTGATCTGCGACGCCAGAACAGAGCCGTAACGTTCTCAGCTTACACGCGTATATCGAGACAGACTTGGTACCGGCAGGGACCCACACTCCTGACCAAATGCACCTCCACATTCTCTTCCATTGCGCATATCGACCGAAGCACTGGCCCAAGCTTCGACAGCGCCTGCTTGCCAGCCTCTGATCTGCGATTCGAATCGATGAAGACATAACAATGCACCATACCGCATTCATTCTCTAGTGCGTTCTTTGCGGCAGGAAGAGATTCCAACGCCAATTCCGGCAACGGTAACAAAACCCGGTTGGCGCGTCCCACGAGTGAAGTCGAAACCAGACGGTTCGCGTCACCACAGATCAGATCTATGACATCTCGCACCCCATTGAGCATATTGTTGACGGCATGATAGCGAACAGCTGCTGAGTTGATGTCGATAGAGTAGATCCTCGACGGGCGCGAGTGCCTCGCGATCATGATTGAGAAAGATCCCACTCCCGCAAAGAAGTTAACAACACACTCTCCATCGGAGACGAGGCCAGCTATTCGCTTCCGCTCATGGCTAAGTCTCGGCGAGAAATATGTCGTCTCTACGTTGACTTTGTATTGGCAGCCAAACTCGCGGTGCACAGTCTCGGTGCGTCGCTCACCCGCCAACCATTCGAGCTTTCGAGTTCGAAATTGCGAGCGAACCGGACCTGTTTGTTCTAAGACGACTCTGAGGTAAGGGGCAAGATCAAGCAAGCTCTCACCGATCTGATGCTTCTCATCTTGGAATTCGTCGGAAAGCTTCAGGATCGCTATGTCGCCAATAATGTCAACGCCCTTTGTTAGACGAGCAAGCTGTCTGGCGTCCAAGTGTCGTATGGCGGATTTCGCAAGGAGTCTCAACGCCAAACGCTCTGCGTGACTTCTGACACTTGATCGTTACGGCGAGTCAAGCGAGAGATTCGCCGCATGTGCATCTCGTACAAGAAGAACGGCTCTGCTCACCTCGTCCTCAGCGACCAACTCATATTCCGTGGCCTTCGCTATTTCCCTCGCGAATTCCCTAATCTCAGACTGATATGGCATCGCATTGATCGGAAGCCGCTGCTTCGATTCCCCTAGCCAACTGTATCCCTTAAGTTCGACAATGTCTGGGAGTCCTTCCGTTGCTAGTTTCGAGTAGCCGACTGGATTGTGCATGTTCTGCCCCTTCACGAGTGTGAGCCTCACGACAGTTCGGGATTGCTTGAAGTGACGCATCAATCGAAGAGATGCCAGAACCCTCTGCCACACATCAGGAACCATTGGACGTGTCACATTCTCGTAGGTTTGACTGTCAGGGCCATACAAGCTCAAGTATAGATTTGTGGGCTCCGTATGGTGTTCTATCATCTCCTCAAGCCTGTTGGGCATAGTGCCATTCGTCACTAGGAACGATGTCATTCCTCTTCGGGCGATCTCGCGAACCAGCGGCTCAATGAACGGGTAGAGAGTTGGCTCGCCGTCGAGCGAGATTGCCACGTGAGTCGGATTCATCGATTCTTGGAACAACTTCTCCGTGACATGTGGATTCGCCTTGAAACCGGTCAGGAGTTTCCGTTGTGCCCCGATAGCCTCCTCCAGAATCAAACCTGGAGGATCCCAGAAATGGTTAGACTTGGATCGCTCGATGGTGTGGAAGCGCCAACAGAAGATGCAGCGAAGATTGCAGAACTGGAGGGAGGGCGTAAGCTGGAGGCATCTGTGACTTTGGATACCATACCATCTCTTGTAGCATAGCCTGCGTCCAATCAGCGCGGCTCGAGTCCATCTACAGATCTGAACGCCGGAGTGGTTGCCTACAAGCCTGTAGCCAGCTCTTAGGTATCTTTGCATCGTGACAGGTCCAAAGCTCGACCGTGTTTGGCTGAGCGAAGATGCTAGCATCGTTCCGGCCCGTGCCCACACATCGGCCCTTGGTTCATCCACGACTGACTACATGCAACGCGAGCCTTCCGTGCAGCCTATCGGTAGGGGATGAATTCTCTGCCTAGGAGTTCCCTTGCGACGATCATTTTCATGATGTCGGATGTGCCATCGCCAATCATGGATCCTCTGATCTCTCTCAGTCGATATTCGTCTAGTGTCTCTGTTGTGTAACCTACTGCTCCGCGATTTTGTATGCAGTCGTTCACAACGTTGAAGGCTATTTGAGGAACCCAGAATTTGATCATCGCTGAGTCTCGTGTGAACGGTTGCTTCCTGTCTTTCAACCAGAATGTCCTGTAACAGAGCAGCTTTGCGGCCTGAAGTGTGGTGTAGTCCTCGGCGATTCGAAATTGAACCGATTCGTATTTCCCAATCGGATTTCCAAAAGCCTTCCTCTGTTTCACGTATTCGATGGACTCTTCGAGCGCAGCCTCGGCCATTCCAACTGTCCAAAGTGCGATGTATGCACGCATGAGATCGAATGTTTCCATGACGTAGTAGAAGCCCTTGTTTTCCTCTCCGATCAAGTTGTCCGCGGGTACCGCCACGTCCTTGAGAACAAATCCTCCGAACGTGAACAATCTCCAGCCAAGCGCGTCGAATAGATACTTCTCGATCCCCGGACGATCGGTCTCCACGAGAAACATGCTCACTCCTTTTGCATCGCTTCTCTGTCCTGTCCTCGCCATGAGACAATAGGCCGCACATTCGTTGATGCCTGTGATGCACTGCTTCTCTCCGTTGATCACATATTGATCACCCTTTCTCACCGCCCGCGTTGAGATCGATCCTGCATCGGAGCCTACGCCCGGTTCTGTTGAGGCGACACCAAGTATCTTCTCCCCTGTCACGAGTGAGTGCAGCCACTTGTCCTTCAGTTGCCTTGATCCGTGCAGGTACAGAATCTCAGCCATGATGTCGCCGAGCGGAATCTGCCAGCCCGCTCGGGCGAACTCTTCTACGGCGATCGCCATAGTCGTCGCATCTGCTTCTTGACCGCCGTATTCTTTCGGCAGTCTCAGCCCCAATAAGCCAGCTTTGCCCATTCTTCGGTAGATATCCCAAGGAAACTGGCCTTTACGTTCATGCTCGCGGATCTTCGGTGCGATCTCTTTCTGCGCGAATTCCCGGACGGTACGTCTGAAGAGCTCCTGCTCGTCAGTCAGATTGAAATCCACTCTCGTCTCCCCACCCATCGGTAACGCGCCCTATTCTTTGGTGTGCTGATAAGCTTGCCTTCGTGCTCGCTCCGAGAGGCGCATCAGATATCCACGCATCTGCAACAAGGCGGAAAGCAACGGCCCTCCAATGAAGGGCTGAATCTCAAGTACGAAGAGCCGTCGACCTCAAGCGACAGAAGCATTAGAGACAGATCTTGCTGAACGGATCTCGGGCTCGGCTCGGAAACGCTCTTTCTCCACGTTGATCCTTCACTTCCCGACATTTGCTTCGAGTGAACTTGCCTACGATGCGGGCGGGAATCTTTAGTTCTGACAGCCGAGCTAGGACTTTCCGTTCTGTCCCTGGCTCCAGCGCTGCAACAAGTGAACCCGTCGAGGACATGGACAAGAGCTCATCTGTAGAGAGTTGAAACTCGTGAACCAATGTGTGAACCTCCTCGGGAACCAAGAGCCTCTTGAGATCCAAGGAGAATCCAGCGTCTGATGCTTCAGCCATCTCGTTGAGAGCAGCCACCAAGCCTCCTTCTGCCACGTCATGCATTGCGTGAACGCCGCGGATCTGCGAAAGCACTAGGGCTTCTTTGACACAGGATTGGAATTTGAACAGTCGACTAAGCCGTCGGACCTGAGATTCTCCGAGGAGTCTCCTTGCAGGATTTCTTCGTATCTGTGAGAACGCAACGAGGGTTTCCAGCCCGATTGGCTTAGTGCATAGCATACTGTCGTTAGGTCTCACGTTGCGAGGAGTCATGACCGCCTGTGGTGAGGCGAATCCATATGCCGTGCACACGCCGACCAAATGATCAAAGCCTTCGTATCTCCCAGTGTGGCCGGTGACGATTTGCATGTCAAGTCCATTGGCTGCATCACACGCCTGTTTCATGATGGCTCGAAAGAGGGACGTACGTGTTCCTAAGGGGCCAAGCAAGTTGAGAGTGCAGTATCGCGGCTTCACACCCGAAACTGCCACATCTGATGCCGCGTAGTGGATCATCAACCAACCAAAATGGTTCTTTGCTACTGCGAGACAAGGATCGGTAGAAACTACTAGGCAAAGATCATCGGTGATCTTGTGCACTCCCGAATCAAACCCAACTTTGGGAGGCACAATAGATGAGCGAGTTCGTCTAATGCATCTGATGACTTTCTCAAGCTCTTTCGGCCCGAGTTTTCCCACCAATCATTCCCCATTGCTCTACAGGGAGCGAATGCGTTCCTTCTCCTCTCTCGCGTGCTGGTTGAGTTCTGCGCGTCCGACCCGCGCGGGAAGTCACTTCGTTTTTCGGATCCTACTTGTATAGGTCGATTATGTTTCTCCTCATGACTACGACCATCAGGACCAAGCTGATGACCAGTTCCGGAAGCAGATAGCTGCCGTTATAGAGGGCAGAATATGTGTAAGCGTTGGCTCCAATGTTCACTCCTAGATAGACTTGAGGAGCATATGTTGCGAAGAAGATTACTCCTGAAACGAAATGCGCCACGAATCGTCCCACAATGCCCACAGTCACACCAGTCAGTTCATGAGTCCGAAAGAGTCCCACGAGACCTAGTGCTCCGAACGCGATCGGGTAGTCAAGAAGAAGCTGTATGGGATGTACAAAGAAAGGCCCAACAAAGAACTGAACGAAGCCATATATGATACCAGCAATGATCCCCATCTTCGCTCCGCGCCTGAGTCCGAACCAGAACAGCGGGACCATGCTTCCTGCCGTTATCGATCCTCCTTCTGGCCAGATTGAGAACTTGATGAAACTCAAGACTGTGCCGAGAGCGATTGCAACGGCCATTTCTGCAAGAAGCTTCGTCTCAGATCGCGTCAGCGTCCCTGCCGATTTACGTTTTTTCGATTCCACATCCAATTGGCTGCACCTTCCTAAGAGTGAGCCGAGCACCCAAGTCCGCTGAGAATTCCCCGTTCCTCCGCCAGCATTGTCTGGATCAGGTTCGAAGGGTCGACGGCTCCAGCCGTCCTCTCAGCCGGGTAGACCCAGCTCCCCAAGAGTTGTAAAGCAGCGCCTTCGTATATAACTGAAGCGATGCTGATCGATCATTATCATCATAACTGCCGCTGAGAGCGTTCTGAACAAGGCGGTTTAGTGTTAACCTCGACCTTTTTGTATCACCGCGGCTCGATATGTTCAGACAACGGATGACCAAAGAAGCTCAACTCTATCAGGAACTTGCAGGAGGTCGGGTCAGATGTACTGCTTGTGCTCGATACTGCAACATTCCAGACGGTAAGATAGGGTTCTGTGGCATCCGTCAGAACTTGAAAGGCAAACTGTACCTGCTGGCATATGGTAAGATCACCGCCAGTCATGTGGACCCCATCGAGAAGAAACCCCTGACACACTACCTGCCGGGAACCCAGATCTTCTCGATATCGACTACTGGCTGCAGCTGGAGCTGCTCCTACTGCCAGAACTATGACATGAGCCAGCGACGGACTGTGGAAGGGACGGATATAACGCCTGAGCAGATCGTTCGTCTGGCGGAACAGCATGAGTGCGAGAGCATAGCTTACACTTACAATGAACCGACCATCTTCCTTGAGTTCGCGCATGATGTGGGAGTCCTCGCACGGAAAAAAGGGCTCCACAACGCCTTCGTCTCCAATGGCTACGCGACACCGGACGCGGTGAAGATGATGACCGATTTCCTTGACGCCATAACCGTCGATTTCAAGGGCAACGGAGAAACAACCTTCCTACGACGCAACGTGGGAATCCCTGATGCGGAACCCGTCTATCGAACACTTCAGAACTTGAAGAGTGCAAAGATACACATAGAAATCACTGACTTAGTCGTGCCAGGGATAGGGGACAACCTCCAAGAAGCACGAAAACTTTCACGCTGGATCTACGAGAACCTAGGCCCTGACACCCCCACGCATTTTCTCAGGTTCCATCCTGACTTCAAGCTGAGCAACTTGCCTTCGACACCTGTGGAGACGCTCGAACGACATCATGAAGTGGCAAAGGCGGAGGGTCTCAAGTACGTCTATCTCGGCAATGTTCCGGGGCATCCATTTGAAAACACGTATTGCGCCGGATGCGGCGCTATTGTGGTCAAGAGATACGGATTCGACATCACGGGCTGGTACGTGGATAAGAACAACAATTGCCTAAACTGTGGCGAGCACATTCCAATCGTTGGAACGCTTAGTCAGACAGACCACAACAGTCGGTTCTTTTCCGTCATGCTTGACCACTGATGTTGACTAAAACGCGGACTAGGTTTTCTCTAGGGCTGAGAATTCCCTCAATAGCTCCTTCTGCCGATCCGTCAACTTCGTCGGAATTCGGATTAGGACCTCAACGAGCAGATCGCCCTTGCCTCCATGGGCTCTAGGCATGCCCTTTCCCCTAAGTCTGAAGACCGTTCCGGGCTGGGTCCCTGAAGGGATTTTGACTCTCGCCATGCCTTCCAGAGTGGGAACATCAATCTCCTTTCCCAATGCTAGACCCGAAAACCCGAGCTCTGTCTGATAGATGAGATCGTCTCCATGTCTCTGCAGAAACTCATGAGGGGTCACATGCACAACAATGTAGAGATCACCTGGTGGTTCGCCGGACTCGCCGGCTTCACCTTCCCCCGCCAGTCTCAAGTGGTTCCCGGAGTCGATCCCAGCCGGAATCTTGATTGATATCTTGCGAGTTCTATGCACCCGGCCCGTTCCCTTGCACTCGCCGCATGGAGCATCGATCACAGTCCCTCTGCCACGGCAAGTGTTGCAGGGCTCTATCCTCACGAATCGTGCGAAGCCTGCTTCCTGAACGTGCTGGACCTGGCCGGAGCCATGGCATATCGGACAACGTTTGGGCTTGGTTCCCGGCTTCGCGCCAGTTCCCCCACAAGTCGGGCAGACTTCGGTGCGCGGAATTTCAATTTCACGTTTGACGCCCGAGTAGGCTTCCTCGAGCGAAATGCTAGTATCATATCTCAGGTCGGCTCCACGAGAGGGTCTGCGTCTGCCTCCGGAACTGAAGAAACGATCGAAGATGCTTTCGAAACCGCCAAATCCGAATCCCATGTCTCTGAATATTTCTCCGAAATCAACTCCCCTGAAAATGTCGTCCCAAGAGTATCGGCTATCGATTCCTGCGTGGCCAAACTGATCGTACTGTGCTCGCTTTTCGTCGTCTGAAAGAATGGCGTATGCTTCCGAGATTTCTTTGAACTTCTCTTCGGCGTCTGGTGACTTGTTCCGGTCGGGATGATATTGTAGCGCCAGCTTTCTGTACGCGCTCTTGATGTCGTCCTTGCTCGCATCGCGAGGAACGCTCAGGACATCATAATAGTCGCGTCTGCTCAAGCTCTCTCAGCCGTTGTCGTGATGCGCAAGTGCGTCCTACTTCTTCTCGTCCTTTACCTCGTATTCTGCGTCAACAACCTTCTTTCCGGATTCATCCTGAGGAGGCTTACCAGAGCTGGCCTGTTCGGTTTTCATCCTTTCTTGAGCGGCCTGCTGGTACACGACGGTGCCTACTTCCTGCAGGGCCTTGGCAAGGGCTTCGCTCTTCGATTTGATGAGTTCGGCATCCTTTCCTGCCACCGCCTTTCTCAACTCGTCCAAGGGCTTGTCGAGCTTCTCTACCTGATCCTTCGTGAGCTTCTCGGCAAGATCCTTCTTGGTCTTCTCGGTTGTATAGATCAATGAATCTGCATTGTTCCGGACCTCCGCCTCTTCTCTCCGTTTCTTGTCCTGCTCTGCGAACTGTTCGGCATCTTTGACCATGCGTTCCTTCTCTTTGTCGGAAAGCTTGGTGGACGCTGTGATAGTGATCCGCTGTTCTTTGCCGGTTCCAAGATCCTTTGCAGTTACGTTCAGTATCCCGTTTGCATCAATGTCAAAGGTGACCTCGATCTGCGGTACGCCCCTGGGGGCAGGCGGTATGCCGACCAAGTTGAACATTCCGAGCGACACGTTGTCGCTAGCCATGCTGCGCTCGCCTTGGAGCACGTGAATGGTCACGCTCGTCTGAAAATCAGCTGCAGTAGAGAAAATCTGGCTTCGTTTTGTTGGAATGGTTGTGTTTCGCTCCATTACCCTTGTGAAGATTCCTCCGAGCGTTTCAACTCCCAGTGAGAGAGGAGTTACGTCGAGCAATAGAAGGTCTTTGACTTCTCCTGCAAGGACGGCGCCTTGTATGGCAGCTCCCACTGCCACACACTCCATCGGGTCGACACCTCTCTCTGAAGGCTTGCGGAAGGTGTCTTCGACGAACTTCCGGACAAGAGGCATCCGGGTCTGTCCGCCGATGAGGATTATCTTGTCGATGTCAGCAAGCGCTAGCTTGGCGTCCTCGATAACTCTCTTTATGGGCGTTCGAATTCTCTCAACGATTGGAAGAGCCAGTTCCTCAAGCTTAGCTCGACTCAGTGTCACATGGAGGTGCTTATCTTGCATTATGAATGGCAAATCTACGTCGGTAGTCACGAGCGTGGAAAGTTCGATCTTCGCCTTTTCGGCCGCTTCCTTCAGTCGAGTCATTGCCATCTTGTCGGTGGTAAGGTCGATTCCGTTCTGTCGCTTGAAATCATCAACCAGATAATCAACCACCGCGTTGTCAATGTCAGCGCCTCCTGTCTTCGTGTCTCCGCTCGTGGCCAAGACTTGAAAGACTCCGCCTCCGAAATCCATGAGCGTGACGTCGTGAGTTCCGCCACCGAAGCTGAAGACCAAGATCTTCATCTCCTTCTCCAGCTTGTCCAATCCATAAGCTAGGCAGGCGGCGGTGGGTTCGTTGATTATCCTCACAACGTCAAGACCTGCGATCTCGCCGGCGTCCTTTGTCGCTTGTCTTTGATTATCGTTGAAGTGGGCAGGAACCGTGATTACGGCCTTCTTGACGGACCCTCCGAGGAAAGTCTCTGCGTCCCGCTTTATCTTCTGGAGAATGAATGCGGAGATCTGTTGAGGTGTGTAGTCTTTTCCGAAGATAGAAACCTTGTAGTCTGTGCCCATCTTCCGTTTGATCTCAAATACCGTGCCTTCCGGATTCACTGAAGCTTGCCTCTTCGCAGGTTCACCAACCAGCAACTGGCCATCCTTCGTGAAGGAAACGACCGATGGAAACATCTTCCCCGCGATCGTTGGCCCTTCGGCGCTTGGAACTACGGTGGGTCTGCCAGCTTCCATGATGGCAGCAGCAGAGTTAGTAGTGCCCAGATCTATACCCAGTATCTTCTCTTTGGTTTGCCCCGAATCACTCAACTTTCTCCACTCTCAACGGCTTCCGGATTGACGGACTCCTCGATTTGCGGAACCGCGATTTTAACAATACTCGGCCTAACTAGCCTACCTTTCAAGGTGAACCCCTCCCGGACCTCCTCCAATATGGTTCCCTCCTCCTTGTCATCGCAGGGAACACGTCCAGCCGCCTCATGTAATGTTGGATCAAACTTCTTACCAACCGTCTCGATCTTGGACAGACCTTCCATGGAAAGTACATCACGGAGCTTCTTCAGCACAATCTCGATGCCCTCTGCCACGGCACTCGCGTTTTCAGCGTTCTTCGCAGCCTTTGATGCGAGCTCCAACTCGTCGACTATCGTGAGCATCTCCAGAATGAGTCTCGCTTTTCCGGCATGGATTCTCGATTCTACTTCTTGGTCGAGACGTTTCCGGTAGTTCTCAAAGTCGGCTTGCGCATACAGGAGCTTGTTAAGGTGTTCCTTCGACTTCTCCTGCTCTTGCCTGAGCTGCTCCTTAAGAGAAGTGATCTCGTCAGTCGCGGCCTGTTCCGGTTGCGCTGCCAAGCCTTCAGGGGGCGATTGTTGTCCTGCCGGGACATTCTTCTTTTGCTTCTGTTGCTTCGTTTGGCCTGACCTCCTATCAAGGTGTTGCTGAGAGACCTTTCTCCCGAGAGCGCCTGCGCGACGCTCCTCTCGAATTGCCTTTCGAGGTAAGCGAGGGGTTCAGAGCCCCAGAGGCTTTTCCTATAAGTTTTTTGGCAAACTCGCGCAATTAGTGGCAATTTCAGTTGGAGATTCATTGTGTCACAGAGGCCTCAGGACGGTGTGGTCGTTCTAGATTTCGGCGGGCAATACTCCCACCTAATAGCCCGACGGATCCGAGAATGCGAGGTCTACTCCGAACTCATGCTTTGGAACATGGAAGTAAATGAGATTCTGGCGGAGACGCCCAAAGCGATAATCCTCTCAGGCGGACCAGCCAGCGTCAACGATCCGAACGCACCGAGGTGCCAAGAAGGAGTATTCAATCTTGGCGTTCCTGTCCTCGGCATCTGCTATGGACTCCAACTGATGGTTGACCTATTTGGGGGAAAGATCGAGCGCCCGCCAATGCAGGAGTACGGACGGACTACCGTTCACTTCGACGAGCACACCGACCTTTTCAAGGGACTAGGCGATAATGGCACATGCTGGATGAGCCACGCCGATTCCGCAACGAGGCTTCCTGACGGTTTCGAAGGAATTGCACACTCAGAACATACCAAATACGCAGCAATCAAGAACAAGAGCCGCCAGTTGTTCGGTGTACAGTTTCACCCGGAGGTCGTGCACACAGTCCAAGGCACAGAGATAATCCGGAACTTTCTCTTCGAAGTTGCGAAGTGTCGGCCAACATGGAAGGTGGCTCCTTTTGCAAAGGAGATGATCGCTGAGATCAGACGTTCGGTAGGTAAGGAGCGTGTTCTCTGTGCAGTGAGCGGGGGGATTGACTCGACGACGACGGCAGCTCTTGTGAATGAGGCTGTGGCGGATCAGCTGATGTGCATCTTCGTTGACCACGGACTCATGAGAAAAGGGGAACCGGAGCAGGTAAAGGGCATGCTCGACAGTATGAAGCTCAAGACCGTCTATGTAGAAGCGTCCGAAAGATTCCTGAAAAGGTTGAAAGGAATCTCCGATCCAGAGCAGAAGAGAAGGATCATCGGAGAAGAGTTTGTTCGCGTCTTCACCGAGGTTGCCAATAAGCATGGCAAATTCGAATGGCTAGCTCAAGGAACGCTTTATCCGGACGTAATCGAAAGCGCGCACACCGGAAGTCCCGCGTCCAAGATCAAGACGCACCACAACGTTGCCGGCCTTCCTGAATGGACAAAGTTCAAGCTGATCGAGCCGTTGCGATTTCTCTACAAGGACGAGGTGCGAAAGGTTGCAACAGCCCTTGGCATCCCCACAACGATCAGTGCGAGACACCCGTTCCCTGGACCCGGGTTGGCCGTGAGAATTCTCGGCGAAGTGAATGAGGAGAAACTGGCGATATGTCGTGAAGCAAGCGACATCATCGAGTCGGAGCTGAGAGCCGAGGGAATCTACCAGAGAGTCTGGCAGGCGTTCGCCATGGTCGGTGACGATCTTGCCGTTGGAGTCTTGGGAGACGAGCGAAAGCTTGGGCACGTCGTTACAGTTCGAATCGTCGAGTCTGTCGACGGCATGACTGCGGACTGGGTTCGTATCTCAGATGACCTGCTCTCGCGGATAAGCAACAGGATAACCAACGAGGTCAAGGACGTGACTTGGGTCACGTACGCAATCTCATCCAAGCCCCCGTCAACTATTGAACCCTGCTGACTCGTCATGCAGTACTCGGAGAATCATGCGTGCGCTCACCAGAGCATCTTTCAGCTCGGTCGGCACAAACGTAATCCACTAGCATCGATTAGCCAACTTGGGATGACCGTTGACTGACTACAAGATCGGAGATCGTGTCATTACTGTTGTTCGAGGTGACATCACACAATCTCAGGCCGAGGCTATCGTGAACCCTGCAAACAGCAGGTTGATGATGGGCGGCCGGGTGGCAGGTGCGATCAGACGAGCTGGAGGCCCAACAATTGAGAGAGAGGCGCTCCAGAGGGCACCGATCAGAGTCGGCGAGGCGATAGCGACCAATGCAGGAAGGCTGGCCGCACGATATGTGATCCATGCGCCTACAATGTCGCTGCCAGCGATGAGCACGGACTTGGAGAGCGTCGAGAAAGCCACGTCTGCTGCACTTAAGGTCGCAAAGGGTCTGGGACTCCCAAGCATCACAATCCCGGGCATGGGAACCGGAGTAGGGCGTGTCCCCGTCAACGAGGCAGCTAAAACCATGGTTGGAGCTATCAGAGAACATCTGTCAGAAGGAACAACCCTGAAGCATATCTTCTTAGTATCTATTGATGAAGTATTGATCCGCGCCTTCGAATCCGTTTTGCGATAGGTTACGACTCCAGCCTGCTCAACTGATTCGTTAGATTGCAAATCCTGCCATTCTGTGATCTTGCACATGCGTGGGCGAAGACCTAGCCCAGTGTAACACGACCTGACCTTCTGCTGCAGAATACCTAATGAGTATCTTGCCATGAGAAAATGGGATTTGCAGCTGCAATCTGTGGAGCCTATCCCTCTCATCGGTATTCTAATGCCAGAATCCTTGAGAAGTGCAGTGTTCATCTTGCATTCCATTCTGCTCGTCGTACTCGCGAAGATAACCGAGACGACCCGCGCAGAATCGTATGAGGATCCGATCTATGTGCCAGAAGCGCTTCTTTTCTCGACTCAGATGGCGGCTGATCCTCCCTTCCAGGGAGGTCGAACCCCGACCCAAAGCAGAACCAGTGTAGAGGTACAGGCCTCGTTCAAGGAAAACGGACAGCTGCCTGCCAACTTTGATCTTACACGGCTGGGAGGAGCGAATGATTAAAGTGTAGACTCCTCTCAAACCTCAACCCGTCTCACTACATATGTTCACGACGGACATTCAACATAATCGCTTGATTGTGGTGCTGCGAACTGAAAGCATTGATCTTGGCCGGGGGATATGCGACTAGGCTTCGACCCCTTAGCTATGCACTTCCGAAGCTTCTTTTCCCTGTGGGTGGCAGGCCTGTCCTCGAGCAGACGATTGATCATTTGTCATCTTTTGGTGTTGATGAAGTCATTCTGGCTGTGAAGTATCTTGCTGATGAACTGAGAGAGCATTTCGGGGAAGAGTATCATGGGGTAAAGATTCAGTACTCTCTCGAGCCAAAACCTCTCGGGACGGGGGGGCCTATCGCGTTTGCGCGCAAGTACTATGACAAGGAGACGCTGCTGGCGATGAACGGCGATATCTTTGCGGAGATCAACATAGATGCCATGAAGAAGGTGCACGAGTCCAGTGATGCTCTAGCAACGATCGCACTACACGAAGTTGATGACCCAACGCGGTTCGGGGTTGCAAGACTGGATGAGCAGTCAAGAATACGGGAGTTCGTTGAGAAACCGAGACTGGCTGATGCCCCGAGCAGACTGATCAACGCTGGCACATACCTCTTGGAACCAGGGGCCGTTGACCGCATTCCACAAGGACGAAAGGTCATAATCGAACGCGAAGTCTTTCCCGCCCTTGCGAACGAAGGAACGCTCTTCGGATACGTCCATTCGGGGACTTGGTTCGACATCGGGAACATTGAGGACTTTAGGAACGCCAACTTCACGCTGCTTGAGAAGAGAACTCGTGGTCAGGTAATCGTCGGAAAGGACGCCAGAATCAGTAAATCAGCAAAGTTGACATCCCCCGCGCTTATCGGCGACCACACGATAGTTGAGGACGGAGCGAACTTGGGCCCCCGTGCTATTATTGGCCGGCGCGTAAGAGTCGGTGGAAACGCGAGTGTCATAGACAGTGTAGTCTTCGATGACACCGAAGTCGGCAGTAACTCTTCGATCAAGGGAGCCGTAGTAGGCGACTCAGTCACGATTGGGAAGTGCGTTGTCATTCAGAACGGATCGGTGCTTTCCAGTCACGTGACAATTCATGACAATATCCAAGTGACGCGCGATGTGTATATTCACCCATACAAAGAGATCAATGACGATATCTTGAACCCGGGACATGTGGTCTAGAATGGCGGAAGCATTGGACGGACGGCGACTCTTCGGTACGAACGGCGTTAGGGGCGTCGTCAACAAAGAGCTGACGCTTGAGCTGGTCCTTGAGCTGTCTCAAGCCATAGGGACCTTCTTCAAGGGAGGAAGAATGGTTGTAGGCTCTGACGGTCGCACGAGCAGCCCAGCCATCCGCAACTTGGTCATGGGTGGACTCGCTTCAGTTGGATGCAATGTGTATGATATCGGTCAAGCTCCGACTCCGATGATCGATTTCTTGACACGGGCCTGGAAGGCTGACGGAGGGATTGCGGTCACAGCAAGTCACAACCCGCCCGAGTACAATGGAATCAAGACCATCAAGCCAGACGGTGTTGAAACAGACCGGGATGAGGAACTTGAGATCGAAAAGATCTACTTTACCCGATCTTGGAAAAGAGCCCTTTGGAACCGTGTAGGCGACATAGTAGAAGAAACAGGGGCCGGTCTTCGAGAGTACCTCGATTCGATCAAGAAACAGGTCGATGTCGAGATGATACGATCAAGAAGTTTGAAGGTGGCCGTCGATCCGGGAAACGGTGTTTCGGCACTCACTACGCCAATTCTCATGTCGGAACTGGGCTGCAAAGTCCTCACAATCAACGCTAATGTTGATGGAAAGTTCCCAGGGAGACTTTCTGAACCTAGGCCAGATACGATCAGTTCGCTGATCAGCTTGGTGAAGTCATCGAGTGCCGATTTTGGCGTGGCACTCGATGGAGATGGAGACCGTGCAATATTCGTAGATGAGACAGGCGAAGCACATTGGGGCGACAGGAGCTTTGCGTTAATTGCCGACAACTACTTCTCAGCCAACCCCGGTCGTACGATAGTCACGCCGGTCAGCTCCTCCAGGGCCATAAAAGAGATCGCCGATTCGCGAAACGGAAAGATCGTCTGGACGAGAGTTGGAAGCGTTGATGTCTCTCACAAGATGATAGAACTAGGCGCTGATCTTGGCGGGGAAGAAAACGGCGGCATCTTCTACGCACCACACATCCCAGTCCGAGACGGATCCATGGCTGCTGCGCTTATCGCGGACATACTCGCGAAAGCGGGGCGACCTCTCTCGAAACTCCTGTCGGCTTTGCCCTCCTACCAACTCTCCAAGGACAAGGTGCCGTGTCCAAATGATATGAAGAAGCAAGTTCTTGTCAGCTTACGTGAGCGCACAAGCAGACATAATCCCGAAACTATCGACGGCGTCAAGGTCATGTTCGAAGATGGGACATCCGTCCTGCTGCGACCAAGTGGGACAGAACCCATCTTCAGAGTCATGGCCGAAGGAAAAACCGCGAGCGCCGCGAGAAACCTAGTTGATCAATACAAAGCCATGATTGCGGAGATCATCAGAGAGAAGACCGGTGATGCTTGACCTCTACACTGGCGGCACGGCTCTGACGGCCTCCGCGGTCGCCTTTGCCGTCACCTATCTGACGATCCCACCTCTTGCGTCTTGGCTCAAGCATCGGGGCATAGTGGGGATCGACGTTCACAAGCTTGACAGACCAAAGATCCCTGCAATGTGCGGACTCTCAATCATGGCTGGCCTTGCTGCCGGACTGCTTTCGTTGGAACTACTCAACGGATATTCGTCAGATATCGTTGCCTTTCTGGGAACTGTGGTGATCGCCGGAGTGATTGGTGTTGTCGATGACCTTCGACCGTTGGGGTCAAGGTTGAAACCGGTGTTGACAGCGGTTGCAGCTGTTCCGATTCTCCTTTTAGGCACATTCGATGCTCATCCCATCTTCCCGCTCATTGGCGCTTTTAGATTGACAATCTTGTACCCGGCACTGATCTTGTTCGCGATCCCGGTGACAGCAAACGCAGTCAACATGCTTGATGTTTTCAACGGTTCGCTCAGCGGGACTCTCATGATCATCTCGCTCACGCTTGCTGTAGTTCTTGCTGTTTCCAGCAAAACGACGGCCATGGGCCTAGCCTTGGCGTTGTTTGGTTCTCTCCTCGCGTTCTACCTGTTCAACCGGTACCCAGCACGTGTCTTCGGAGGAGATACGGGAAGCCTAGCTGTTGGCGCCGCGGTTGGAGCGCTTGCCGTAATCGGACGAATCGAATTGGTAACCGTTGTCGCGTTCGTGCCGTACATAATGAATGCGTTCTATGGCCTTGCATCTGTTGGTCGGTTGTATGAAAGGCGTGAGATGAAGGCTCGTCCTGTCAGAGTGAGAAGCGACGGGAAGCTTGAGGCGACCACAGAAAGGCTTGCCCCTGTGACTCTCACAAGGCTGATCCTTGCCGAGGGACCAATGGCTGAGCGAGAGATCGTCCGCGTCATGCAGCTGCTGACAATCTTGTCATGTGTAATGGCTGTGCTGGCCTTTGTCCTTGTTGGGGTGCGATAGCATGAGGATCGCTACTCTCGCGGCGTTCGTGATATTCGTCTGCCTCTCTGTGATCTTTGGAGTCTTCCTGATCGTGAGAGCGACAATGCTCATGCTACCGTATTCAATGACACAATTACGAATAGTCGTAGAAGTATTGAGAGTGCCTCTTGCTCTAGCGCTAGCTTATTCTTGGCTTCGGGTCTGGAAAGCAATTACTGACTGGTACTTCTGGCGATCCGTCAAACTAGTCACAGGTCGAGATGGGTCATAATGACACGTAATGGATCTTCCATGTTGGCCAGCACATGATCTGCCCTTTGCTTCTGACGAATCGCAAGCTTGGGATCTTTCAAGATCCTACGCACCCTCACGACTGCCTTCTCAACAGATAGCACCCTCTCGGCAAGTTTGAGCTTGAACAGGAACTTGTCCACGTATGTTGGCTTAGAGGGGTAGCAACTGATCGTTGGAACTCCCATCAATGCTGCTTCTGCGCTCATGGTTCCTCCTGCGCCAATGAAGGCCGAACATCGCATGAGCAATTCGAGAGCATCAACCGCATCTGGCAGAACGGATGCCACGCCGGCTAGCTCCTTTGTCAGCGTTTCGACTTGCCTTTCATATCGAGGTAGCACGATAACACGGGCACCTAGCTCGCTGAGCGGACGAGCCAGTTGTGTGATGATGCTTTTTCTTGCTGTCGCCGTGAGGATGTACGATGCGTATTCTTCTTCAGACCTCAGTAGGATCATAGGCTTCTCCTCGTCTGGTCTCGATGTCTGCCTGGAATCCAATTCTGGGGCATATTCTCGAATCCACACCACGGGATCAAGCGCATTGTATTGGACTATCTCGGATGAAACTACACCATAGCGTTTCCACGCGTTCTTGGGAATCGCTTTTGGAGTGAATAGTTTCCTTGACAATGGGAGTGTGAGCCTGCAAACCGCCTCGGCATGTGGGGAATCACAAATGGCATAGTGGGGTATACGAAGTCCGTAAGCGACTCTTGCAGCTTCAGGTGAACAGTAAGAGATCGCAATATCGGGAGTCCTGTGGTTCACGAATTCTGCGAGTCCAGTGATCCTCTTTGAACTCTCAGTAAGTTTTGTCACCAGATCCGCACCACCGTGTCTTCCGACGACTGCTGCCTTTGTGTCACGTATGTGGAGAAGCTGTTCGACTTCTCTATAGTGCCTGGTGGTCAAGAAAACCTCATGTTTCTCTGCTCTGAGTCTTGAGACTAGAACTGAGAACAGGTTTGCTTGTTTTGGCGTCAGGACATCGATCCAGATCCTCATCGCTAGCTACCTGTGAGATTTGCACTGCGGATTTTTCGTCTCAATATTGGAACACTCCCGGCGAGATAGGAACTCGCAGTACTGTCTGATGAGAACAGAAGATTTAAGCTGAATGCGCATTTCATTCGAGTGTACGCTCCGGTGTTTCTGAATGGCGCCCTCAGAGCTCATGGCGACGAACCCCGATGAGATCCCATCGAAGCTAAAGGCGGGATTGTTCACGGTCGAAATAGTGGGACTCGGCTGGATGGGGTTGCCCTCAGCATGTCTTTTCGCCGAGGCCGGCGCACCGGTCATCGGAGCAGATCAGAACTCATCTCTAGTGAAGGCCGTTAATTCTGGCAAGCCGCCAATCAACGAAGAGGGACTACCTGAGCTTCTACGAAGAGTCGTATCGTCCGGTAAGCTCACAGCGACCACGGACACTGTCGATGCAGCGTCGAGAAGTGATGTAATCGGAATCACGGTGCCAACCCTGATCGATCGACACAAGAGACCTTACTATCAGCATGTTGAGGAAGCTTGTGTGGAGATCAGCAAAGGAATTCGTCCGGGCTCTCTAGTGCTCTTTCAGAGCACATGTGGTCCGGGTGTTACAGACAGAGTGGTGAAGGCCACTATCGAGAAACATTCAGGACTGAAGGCAGGAGAAGACTTCGGAATCGCCTACAGCCCGATCAGAGCAATGGGAGGGCGAGGGCTAACGGACATACGAAAATACGCACGAGCCGTAGGAGCGATCGACAAGAAGAGCCTTGATGTTGCGGTCGCAGTGTTATCGTGCATCGTTGATGGTGCGCTCATGAGGACTCGAGATATCCCTACGGCTGAGGCGTCCAAGCTCTTCGAAACCATCTACAGGGATGTCACAATAGGTCTCTCAAACGAATTTGCTCTCTTCTGTGAAGAAGCTCGAATCGACTATTTAGAAGCGATGAGAGCAGCAAATTCTCAACCGTACTCTCACTTGCTAGTACCGGGAGCAGGTGTCGGTGGACACTGCCTTCCTGTGTACCCCTACCTTCTGGCGGCTGAAACCGAGAAGGGAAAACTGCGAATTCCTATGGATTCACGGCGGATTAATGACCAGATGCCTAACCACGTACTGAGACTCGCTGCGGAAGGCCTGAGGACGTGCGGTAAGAGTGTGAAGAGATCGAGATTCACAGTGCTTGGGATCGGCTACCGACCTAATGTGAAGGAGAGCAGGTTTTCTCCGTCGGTGGAACTTGTCGGCCTGCTCAAGAGACGTGGCGCAAGAGTCTGCGTGTACGATCCGTTGTACTCAGCGGATGAGCTGAAGAGGATGGGATTTCACACGGAGCCGACTCTCCCCGGCGCATTGGAAAGAGCTGACTGCGCAATTTTCGCAGTGGGCCACGATGAGTTCGAATCCATCAAGGCGATCGACCTTGCGGCTAACATGTCGAAGAACTCGGTCGTCGTCGATTGTACAGGGACTCTTGAGCCGGAGGAGATAGAGAAGGTCGGCCTGATCTACAGAGGAGTTGGGAGGGGGCTCTGGTCGAAGTAACGGGCGACGGGCAAACTGATAAACAGAATTCTCGACATGTAGTGATCATGAGGGAGAGAAGTTGAAGAAGAGGCTGATGGAGATACTCGCGTGCCCAATCGATAAGGCGTACCCGCTTGAACTTCACGTTTTCGAGGAGGGGGACGAAATTGTCTCTGGCATCATCATATGCCCCCAGTGCAGCAGATGGTATCCGATAATCGATGAGATCCCGCACATGCTTCCGGATGATCTGAGAGAGGAGAAGGAGGATGTTGCCTTCCTTCGAAAGTGGAAGGAGAAGATCCCTCAGATCACACTCGCTCAAGGTAGACCGTTCAAGCTTAGCTAGCTGCATCTGCGCGAAATGAAGGTTTTATAGCAAAGGCGGGATCGGGGTAGCTTGGCCCGGGGCCGACAGCCCGGTGGAGGAGCCGGTTGCTCCGCCGAATGTAGTGGACAAAGGAAGAGCTGCTCCGTCTAGGCATAGCGGGCTTTGGTTCTCGTCCAACGAGAAGAAACCCGCCGACGGGAGTTCGAAAGGTTCGCATTCGAACCCGAATATCTCCCCCGGGCTACCATGCACCTTTCCTTAGGTCAAGTGCTGCAACGTTTCATCAAACTGCTCAGCTCCACAAGAACGGCAGAATCTGTCCTCTGCAAGAATCAGCGCTCCACAGTTCGTACAATACTTGGTTGGTGCCCCGGATAGTCGGATTGCATGCGCTTCAGGCCTAAACGGGGAGGCCGCATGAGCGGTTCTCGTGAACCTGAAGAAAATGATCCATCCGACAACAACAACTCCACTAGCGATTATGATGCCTAAGAACGGATCCGTCCCAACCAGTCCATAATCAAATACCGTGTGCGAAATCACAGCCACACACAAGCCTACAAGACCCGACCTTCGAGGACCTGTGAATTTCTGGCGTGCGAGATAGTATCCGATGATCGAGCCCCAAAGCGCGTGCCCCGGCACGGACAAAACTCCACGAATAACCCCTAAGGCCGCTCCTCGCATCAATACATACAAGAGGGTCTCAGGCGCTGCGAATCCTAATCCGGCTATGGCGCCATATACCAACCCGTCCATCGGCTCATTGAATTCGCGTGAACTGTACACCGAAACACGAACGGCCACATACTTTGACGATTCCTCTACGAGCGCTACCACCAGCAAGAAATGCAAGAACAAGGCAACCGGATTATTCGAGGGTGGAAGGAACAGACTTCCAAGCAGTTCGGCGACTATTACTGGTACAACAAGGACAGCGCCTAGAAGGAACGTCTTCACGATCAGCCTACGCGGCTCACGTTCGTACTTGTCACGAGTGTAGACAAACCAAGCGAGAAAAACGATGGGGGCAAGTGCGACCACGACAAGTTCAAGATCCATTGACCCTGCAAGCCCTCCGCTCTGTGCTCACCCCATCACTCACCCTGACTTATCCGCCAGCATGGCGCAAAGAGTTGTCGTTACACAGCGCGTCCTACAACTTGGGAGGTGAGTTTGGTTCGGAAGTATATCGAAGTTGTGCGTGAATCGCCGGGGAGCTTTGCGGATTCGGTCAAGGAAGATGTAGCGGAGGTCAGTAGTGCTCTCAAATGAAACGATACAGATAGAGACACGTGTTAGGTTGCGAAACAGGAACGTCAGTTCGTTTGTGCAGCTTTCAAGTGCTCGGACGAGGAGGCCCTCCTGTAGAGGTCGTCGCTGAGTTTCCGTCCCGTTCTCTTCTCCCATTCCGAGATGGATATTCCGTATTCCTTCTGGCTCTTGTCTCTGTACCATTCTGGGATCACGTTGAACGTGCAGAAGGGAATGATTCCTCCGTCCGGCGTGGCATAATGGATTGCGCAGCGTTTCGCTCTCTCAATGTCCCAATTGTAGAGGTCTTGGAAATGCATTAGGCCGATAAACAGGCTCTTGTGGTGGAGCACACCGAGCGTTCTGTAGTCGTGTTTGAGAAGTGCGTCGAATAGGATTCGCGAAAGGTTCAGTCCTTTGGGGGCCTTGCTCTTGTCCGTAAACTTTGTGAATAGGTTGTAGAGGAGCCCTAGACCCACTGTGTACTTGCTGGCGCCCTCGTGCAGGTCGGCAGCTTTCTCGTCTAGGTATTCGAACAATCCATCTACGTCAACGAACCGAGGCATGGGAATGATCTTCTCGCCATCCAAGAAAATATACGTCGCCATGCCACAAGCAAAGTGCGTTGACAGTTCATACTCCCTTTCGCGTGTCAAAGCCTCGACGAAGTTGCTGAATGGCATGCACGATGGAATTGGATAGAAGTCATCGCGCGATATCTCTCCTGCGAAGTCCTCCTCAATCCTCATGATGACATCAGGGATGGTGATTCGAAATCGTTCCCTCTCCCGTTCCGGTACTCTGCCAACAATGGAGACAGGTTGGAAGTTGACGCCTCTGATCGGATCCAAGTTCTTGAGCGCAAATCGGATGATGTTTCCGACCTCGGAATCATTGGTGCCCTTGATGACTGTTGGAACGAGAACAACTCCCACGTCTGCCTTCTTGCAGTTCTCCAAGGCTCCAGGTATCTCTCTGTGGTTCTTCGGATTCTTCTCGAGCGTCGTGCCGTCATAGCTCATGTAAATCGTGTTGACACCGGCTCTCCTGACCTTCTCTGCGAGACTGGGATCGGTCGACAACCTGATACCGTCTGTGTTGAGCTGCACATGTTCGATTCCCTCTTCCCTGCAGATCCTGATGATCTCGACCAGGTCTTCACGCAGGGTAGGCTCTCCTCCAGTCAGCTGGACAGCATTACAGGGCACTGGCTTCTCGCTCCTGAGCGACCTAGCCATCGATCGAATCTGATCCAAGGAAGGCTCGTAAACGTACCCCGCCTTCTCTGCGAAGAAGAAACAGTACCAACAGTTCAGGTCGCACCGGTTTGTGAGGGCAATGTTCCCGAGTGCTGTGTGGCTCATGTGCAGGTTACAGAGGCCGCAGTCAACCGGGCAGACGGGGTTTTGCTTGGTAACGAAGTGATTTTCCACTCCCTTCCCGTCGCGTGCGTACCGTTTCGCTCGCCGGTAGAGATCACTGGATCCCCAGTACAGTTCGTTGAATTCCCCGTGCTTTGCACAGGCCTTGCGAATCCAGACCTTTCCTGCCTGTTCGTACACCTCAGCCTCCAAGATGGCAAGACATTCTGGACAAAGACTCTGTGTGTGACTGATTGATATCACGGGTTCTACGCGAAGGGATGGTTCAGTGGCAGTTTTCACCAAAGCAGTGATCTCCCTCCGAGGACGGTGTGATTGTCATATTTACCCATTCTGATTAGCTCTCGAACGAATCCAAGGCACCCTTTTTATCACCAGAAGACTGCTGCTAACACGATTGATATGTCTTCAGGCGAGCGCCTAGTGCCCGACACTTCGGCGATCATCAATGGGCGGATACCCGAAATCATCGAGAGAGGAGACATAGCGGAGGTAATCATACCACACGCGGCGCTTGATGAACTGCAAGCGCAAGCATCGAAAGGAAGAGAAGTAGGGCGTACCGGCCTCGCAGAGCTCAAGAAGCTCCGAACGCTCTGCGAAAAGAAGAACATCAAGCTCACGTTCGTGGGCTCCAGACCTGACCTTGACCAAGTCAAATTGGCAAGGAGTGGCAGACTGGACGCTATCATCATCGATGTTGCACGGAAGGAGAATGCAACACTTGTAACCGCGGACTATGTGCAGGCTCTTGTGGCAGAGGTGCAAGGCCTCAGAGTGCTCTACTCGGCACCGCCGGTGAAGACGGAGGGTCTCGTCTTTGAGACCCTATTCACACCAGACACGGCGAGCGTACATGTCAAGGAGGGAACCCTGCCGCTCGCGAAAAGAGGAAAGCCCGGCAAATTTGAACTCGTCAAGATATCCGACCGGCTGACCACCAACGAAGAACTCGAGCAGATAATCAAGCAGATAAATGATGCAGCCCATGTAAGCGATGAAGGATTTATCGAAATCAGCCGCACAGGCGCTTCAGTGATACAGCTAGGCAGGTACCGAATAGCGATCACGAGACCCCCGTTCTCTGACGGGTTGGAGGTCACGATTGTGCGACCGGTCGTGTCACTCCGTCTTGAGGATTATCGTTTATCAGAGAATCTGATGGAGAGGCTGAAATCAAAAGCCGAAGGAATCCTGATCGCGGGTCCTCCAGGGTCAGGCAAGACCACGTTCGCATCATCACTTGCCGAATTCTACTTGAATCAGAACAAGATCGTTAAGACGTTGGAGTCCCCGCGAGACCTCCAAGTAGGTCCTGAGATTACGCAGTACGGTCCATTGGAGGGAGACTTCGAGAACACAGCCGAGATCCTACTTCTAGTTAGGCCCGACTACACAGTCTTCGATGAAATCAGAAAGACGAAGGATTTTCAGATCTTTGCAGACATGCGTCTCGCCGGAGTTGGCATGATAGGAGTAGTGCATGCCACCAACGCTATCGACGCCGTGCAGAGATTCATCGGCCGGGTTGAGCTGGGCATGATTCCTCACATCATAGATACAATCATTTTCGTCCGCTACGGAGAAGTGGTGAACGTGTTTTGCCTCAGCCTAGTCGTGCGAGTTCCCACTGGAATGACCGAGGCCGACCTTGCTCGGCCAATTGTGGAGGCTAGGGATTTCGAGACTGGCAAGCTTGAATACGAGATGTACACCTTCGGCGAGGAGAACGTCATAGTGAAGGTTACAGAAGCCGCCCCCCAAGTGTCAGGAGCACGCAAACTAGCTGCCGAAAGGGTCCTCCAGGAGGTCCGTCGCTTTGACCCCCAAGCAGAGGTAACATTCGTCTCGGACAACAAGGCCGTCCTGAAGGTGGATAGCGAGTCCATTCCACTCCTGATCGGAAAGAAGGGCGCCACTATCTCGAAACTTGAGAAATCTCTAGGGATCGGCATTGATGTCGAGCCGGCGACCCCGACCGGAGGAAGCGAAGCACGATTCAGAATCGCTGAAGTTGGGAATAGGATCGACCTCGAATTCGATAAGAAGCATGTCGGTCAGGTTGCGAGCGTCTACATTGATAACGAGTATCTCTTCTCCGCTACAATAGGCAAGAAGAGCCAAATCCGAGTTTCCAAAGGATCCGACCTTGGAAAAGCATTGCTTCGCGCAAAGGTTGGCGAGAAAACTATCAAGATCCTCGTCTAGACTGAAAGAATACTCTGATCGAACTCGATCTTGACCGGCTTCTTCGCAAGCTTCTCGGCCAGCTGTTCGGTCTCCTTGGTGAACTGCACAAGGGAGCTCCTGAATGCTTCCGCCTTATCCGAGAGAACCTTGGATCGATGCTCGAGATCCTCCTGCTGCGATTTGAGTCTCTTCAAGTCTAGTCTCTTATGTTTGTACGCAAGGACGAGTTCACGACACTCCGAATCTTGCAGGTACTTTCTTCGTTCGATTAGAAGTCTCGTAGCCTCGCGGTGTATCTTGTCCAAGCCGTTTTTGTCGGCGACGTTGTCGATTCTCTCAAGGACTTTCCTCTCCTCGCGTTGCTTTAGCAGAAGTTTCTTCCGTTCCACGGCCTGCCGCATGTCTTTCAGGACGGATTTCAACGACGGGTATCCCTCTGTCTCGTGAATGAACGTGGTGAATGGTCGTTTGAGATACTCTGAGAGCTTCTCTCTGACCTCCGGGGCCATCGGATATTCACCTCTGCCAGCCATCGCTTCTAGCTTTCGCAGTGGCCTGCCCAACCGTCTAAAGCCCAAGGCTAAGACTTCTCCGCGGAGTTCTCTCAGCCTGTTGTCGATCTTCCTCAAGTCCGCGATCTTCGGGTTACCGGCAAGTGATTCCACTTGACGCTGAGTATCTGAGACCTGCGAGTTGAGGCTGCTCGCTTCATCGGTTATGCGTTTGCATTCAGCGATTTGCTTCCGCAGCGAGTTCTCTAGATCGTGGATCTTCTCTACTCTCACATGCGTTTCTTCGAGGTGACGAAGCAGGCCTCCGTCTCTGTTGAAGAGAGCCCAAGTCTGTTCTCCAAGTCGACGGAGCTTTTCGATTGAGGCGTTGAGGCTCATTGTATCGAGGATATAGTAGGGGCGAATATGCCCGATCCACCTGTCCCGCACCCTAGCAGCATTGCTCGAGAGCTTCGAGGTAGTGTCGCTGAGTTGCTTCAACCCCTCGTAACTGTGGGGGTCTCCCGACGCATTGCCTGCAAGAAGATCTTGGAGCTCCAAGCACATTCGAGCAACGGCCCTTGCAGCCTTGTACATCGCTCTGTTGTCTCTCTTCTCCTCCGAGTCTTTCTCAGATTTCGCGATGAGATCTACCGTTACTCCTTTGAGCGAGGAGATTTGTGCCTCGACATCATTCTTAGCTTTCTCGATAGCCTTGTCAGCGTTGGAGATTTGAACCCTTAGAGCGTCTTTGAGCCAGGGTTCCAGCTCATCGAGCTCGACGGTAGATTCCATGGTTCACCATGGCATTGTGCGTCAGCAAAACAATTGCGGTGCGGCTTCTTCTAGGCATCCACCTAATCGTCTCAACGGGCATCTTCTCGAAGTGTGACCAAGCTTGTATCTATGACCTCTCGTGCCCTGTCGATCCGTTTATTCAAGTCATCAAGTGCCCTCTCGTATGCTTCCTTCGACATCTTTCCAGAGCGATACTGTGTCTTGAAGTGTTCTTCGCCCAAGCGGTTCGCCTCAATCTCAGCCTCAGCCTTCTCCATTCTGGTAAGCATCTCGCCATATCTCGCATGAGATGCCTTGAGATACTCCTTAAGAGGCTGGAGAGCTCTGTCTAGCTCACCCATTCGGAATTCGATCGTCTTGCGCCTACGCCTGTACTCATGCTTGTTGAGCGCACCTCGGGCGAGATCCTCAGCCATCCTGTCTAGCTCCAATCTCAGGGCTGTCCTTCCGTCGTAGAGTTCCACGAACTGTTTCAGCTTATCTGAGGGAACAACCATTTTCAATGCCGCAGGCTTTCTTACCCTAGAGAGAACGACGGCAGCCGCTACTATCAACTCAAGAATGGCAAGCCAGGCCAGCCAGAGAGATCCCGACCAGAATGGGGCGTACGTGTATTCAATATTCAATCCTAGGTCAGTGTACGGCGTAACGTCAGTGAGACTGTAGGTAAGGCTGTGATAGAAGAGAGATTGTGATCTCGAGGAGGGAGACGGAGAAATGCTTCTGATAGTGAAGCCGTCTGGAATGATTATGGTGGTCTCAAGCTTCTCGATCGCCCAGTACTTCAAGTTCGACAGAAGAGAGAACTTGTACTTGTTTGTACCCCACCAGTTAATCTCCTCCACGTAGGCTGCTGGGTCCAGTTTGTACTTCAACGTGAAGGTGAATGTCCGATTCTGTTCAATGCCGCCTGAGTACCTAGGGCTGACGGAGACATCAGGCTCCTCTATTGGGGTATCCCAGAGTTGGCCAACTTGATCGTAGGCCATGGCATCGCTAGAATTCTGCGGGAGCGTGAGTTGAACTGTCGAAACGGGGCCGCCCAAGGACTCGAAATCGTACGTCTCAGAAACTTCTATCGATCCTTCCTGAGCAAACCTGATCTCCCTCACTACGTGCGGTACCCGCACGATGAATTGAGCTGTTGAAGTCATGTTCAGCACGAATGATCTCGTCGTGTAGGGTTCTGCCGGCGGGAAATACCCGCTAAGAGTCATGTGCTCACCTACAAGACCTTGTGTCAGGTTCAACCATTGTGGGATTGAGAACTTTGATTCAGCGCCAGCCACTATCGTCATGTTCTCCGGCGCAGCTCTCACTTGGAGAACCGGAGTTGTCGCGAACTCGAACCGGAAAGCTGCTGAAGCATAGGTAAGTAGGTCCGTGTAGGCTGACGTTACCGTGAATGTGTAGGTCTCGTTGCGAGCCAACGCCCTTCCAAAGTTGACCTTGAACCAGTACGTTCCGCTTGAAGAATCCAAGTCACGTTCGATGGTCAATATCCTATTCTGATCGTCCCGGGCACCCAGATACTTCAAACCTGTCGTGAGGTTCCTCGGGTAACCCACAGGAACGGCATCCAACGGAGCCGGGGAGTTGTTCGACACGGCAAGCGTATCGTTAACTGTAACTAGGCCCCAACCGGAGATTTGGACAACCCTATTGACTTTGACAGTATAGTCGGACGCGGGTTCTGCGTTCACTGCCGGAAGGCCAGCAGAAAGAATGAAAATGATCAAGAGAGCAACGGTACAAACAATCAGCCTGTCTCTCATCGTTGGAACCCGTCCCTGCAGTCTCCTTCTTGGAATTCTCCGTCGTGCGCGATGAGCCCAACTTAGGGTGTTCTCACTTCAGTCGGCCTTAAGTCGCCGTCCACGACTTTTCGGCAACTCAACTGATGATCGCTATTTAAGAATGCCGAACCTTTTCCACTGCTCTGAGGCCTACTGGCGACGAATTCACCGCTGTAGAAGATATGTTCGCCAGTCAGCCGGGACACTCTTCAATTTCTTTGCCGGTATTCCCACATAGATCGAGCGGGGAGGGACATCGTGCGTCACGAGGGACTGAGCACCAATGACTGACCCTTCACCAATCTCGATCGATGGCATCAGTAAAGCGTTGGCGCCAATGCTTGCGCCTCGCCGAACTGTCGGACCAACAAGCTTCGTTCTCCTCTGACCCACATACTTGTCATTCGTGAAGACAGCATGCGGCCCTAGAAAGACTGAATCCTCAATTGTACAATTGGTGCAGATATAACCACCTGTCTGGATCGAGACCCGTCCGCCGATCTGACACGAGCCGTCTATAACAACGCCAGTACCTATCAGCGTGTCCTTCCCGATTCGGACGTTCTCGCGAACCATGACGTTGTGTCCGAACGAGACGCCGTCACCTATCGAAACATCGGAGTAAATGCACGTTCCGGATCTGATCACACTGTTACGCCCGATAATGACTTGGCGTCTGCCGGGGACGTCATGAATATTCCGTCCCTGACTCATAGATTCTATTAGCTCGGTCCGTGACGGGAAGCCCAGCACAGCGTTGGGCCCAATGAAAGAGCCCGATCCGATCCTTGTTGGGCCATATACAACGGTGCTCGGTTCTATTCTTACCTTCTCACCGACTGTCACTCGGCCGAAAAGCTTCGCGCCTTGACCAATGGTGCAGCTTCGGGCCATGGATACGCTTTTGTCAACCCAAGCGCCGTTCCGAACTTGCGGAGTGGTCCCAGCCAAAGCAAACCCCGAGCGGATGGGGTTCCAGCGCAAGATATTAGTTTGGTTCCCAGGCAACGTCCATACATACGACTGATGACCCATGCACGAGCCGCATCCCTACGTCCCCAACAGCTCGCATAGAATCAAGGAGGAGATGCTGCACGACCTGGGAGTACTTGATGTGGAAGACCTCTTTAGTGACATCCCTGGTCCGATTAGGAAGAACTCCGCCCTGAATCTGCCTCCAACCCAATCCGAGATTGAGACGAAGCTGAAAGTGGAGGATCTGCTGTCAAGGAACCTCTCAACGAGAGACATCGTTTCTTTCCTAGGCGGAGGAGTTTGGCCCCATCACGTCCCGGCGGCTGTGGACGAAATAGTCTCCAGATCCGAGTTCCTCACATCTTACACGCCCTACCAACCGGAGATCTCGCAAGGCATGCTCCAAGCCCTCTTCGAATACCAGAGCATGATCGCAGAACTGATGGGCATGGAGTTCGCAAACAGCTCACTCTACGATTGGGCCACTGCTCTCGGGGAAGCCGCGAGAATGTCATCTCGCTTGACAAGGCGGGATGAATTCCTCGTACCTCACTATGTCCAGCCTGATAGGATCCAGACCTTGAAAACGTTCTGCGACCCGGCTGGGATGCGAATACTCGAAGTCAAACAGGACAGGCGAACCGGCGCCATATCAAATGATGACCTTCAGCAGAAGATCGGCTCGAAGACTGCTGGCGTGTACATTGAGAACCCATCGTATCTCGGTTTCTTTGAAAACGAAGCTAAGAGAATCGGGGAGATAGCTCACGAAAAGGGTGCACTATTCATCATCGGCGCTGATCCGATATCGCTCGGACTGTTCACATCACCGGGCGAACTTGGCGCAGACATCGCAATCGGAGAGGGACAGCCGCTTGGAAACCACATGAACTATGGCGGCCCACTGCTCGGCCTCTTCGCTTGCAGAGAGGAACGGCTACTTAGGCAGATGCCAGGCCGCCTGATAGGAATGACTACGACGAAAGACGGTACCTCAAAGGCTTTCGCGATGGTCCTGCAGACAAGAGAGCAACATATTCGACGAGAGAAAGCAACCTCAAACATCTGCACCAATGAGGCGCTCTGTGCGGTAGCCGCTGCTGCATATCTCTCACTGATGGGTCCACAAGGGCTTGAGAGACTTGGCAAAGCCATCCTTGCCAATTCAAGCTACGCCATGCGACAACTCAAGAAAGTGGAGGGTCTCAAGGTTCCGCTTTTTGAAGCCCAGCACTTCAAAGAGTTCGCTGTCGGCTTCGACGGCACGGGACTATCTGCGTCACAAGTGAACACAAGACTGCTTCTGCGAGGAATTCAAGGAGGCGTCTGTCTAAATGATCAATTCTCCGAACTCGGTCAGTCCGCGCTCTACTGTGTGACCGAATGCCACTCGCGTGAGGACATAGACCGACTTGTTGCGACGATTATGCAGATGTTGGGGGAGAGATGATGGCGTTGACATTCAAACAGGCTCAATGGAACGAGCCGCTCATCATCGATAGATCTAGGGAAGGAGTCGTGGGTTTCTCTCTTCCGAGCTCAGAGATTCCCCCTGCTGATGTTCCGGTCCAACTTCTCCGCAAGAAACCTCCTAAATTGCCAGAAGTATCCGAGGTAGATGTCATCCGTCACTATGTTCGACTATCTCAGGAAAACTACGGAGTGGACCTTGGAATCTACCCGCTCGGAAGTTGTACGATGAAATACAACCCGAAGGTGCTGGACAAACTTGTCGCGACGCCAAAGATCCAGGACCTACATCCTCTGCAGGATCCTGCATCTGTGCAGGGCATCCTGAGAATACTGTACGAACTTTCTCAATGGCTGGCCGAAATCGTCGGATTGAGCAAAGTCTCATTGCAGCCGGCGGCTGGCGCACATGGCGAATTCGCCGGCGCAATGATCATGAGAGCCTTTCACAAACAGAACGGTGATCTGGAGAAGAGAGACGAGATTATCGTACCCGACTCAGCCCACGGAACGAACCCTGCAAGCGCCACGATGGCAGGCTTCAAGGTTGTGCAGATACCCTCCAATCAAGAAGGATGCGTGGACATCGACGCCCTTCGCGCGTCGGTCTCTCAGAGAACCGCCGGCTTGATGCTCACAAATCCGAATACTCTCGGAATATTCGAGGCGGAGATTCTTGAGATTGCCAAGCTCGTTCACGAGGCGGGGGGCCTCCTCTACTACGATGGCGCAAACCTGAACGCGATGCTTGGCAAGGCCAAGCCCGGACGGATGGGTTTCGATATTGTGCACATCAATATCCACAAGACGTTCGGTACCCCGCATGGAGGAGGAGGACCTGGCTCTGGGCCGGTCGTCGTAAGCAAGAAACTTGAGGGATTCCTCCCCGTCCCCACCGTGGAGCGAGATGGCGACAGATACTACTTGGACTTTAACCGAGAAAACAGCATCGGAAAGATCCGGGGTTTCTGGGGGAACTCTTCAGTCTTGCTTCGTGCCTACGCGTATATCTTGATGATGGGACGTGATGGGCTTGAGGAGGTCGCAGAAGTTTCTGTCCTCAACGCAAACTACCTTGCGAGGAAACTAGGCCAAGTGCGCGGCCTTGAGTTGCCGTTCTCACACAGAGTGAGGAAACACGAGTTTGTTCTAAGCGCCGCTAGGATGGCGAACGAGACGGGTGTTACAGCTGCCCATCTCTCGAAGAGGTTGCTTGATTTCGGGATACATGCCCCCACAGTTTACTTTCCCCTCATCGTGGACGAAGCTATGATGATTGAGCCAACTGAAACGGTGAGCAAACAAGAACTGGACGAGCTCATTGCAGCCTTCTCAAAGGCAAGCGCTGAAGCGTACACGAACCCCGATCTAGTAAGGGAGTCCCCGAAGGGTACTGCTGTTACTAGGATTGATGAGGCAAGAGCCTCTCACCCCAAGACCATGCAGTTGACATGGAAGCAGAAACCCCAAGCGGTCTGAGAAACGCAACGTTTTTCCTAGGGTTCGAAACGTACAGGAGGTTCTGCCGGATCCTCCATGAAGGTCAAAGTCAAGTTCTTTGCGCTCGTTAGAGAACTCACAGATAAGAGAGAGGAAGTTGTTGACCTGGACGATCAAGCGACCGTACGGACCCTCCTAGGTAAGCTCGTGGAGGAACACGGCGCCAAGTTTCGCGACTACGTGTTCGACCCTGCCTCGAAGGAACCAAGAGGGCACATACAGTTTCTGATAGATGGTCGTAACATTTCTCTCATGCGAGGCCTCGATACGACGCTGAAAGAAGGCGCGAGCCTCGCGATCCTACCGCCGGTGGGCGGCGGGTAACGCGATTTGGCAACATGGATTGAAGATCTAAGCGATCTCGATGGTTGGATTGCGGGAGACGTGCTAGTTGTGTGCGTGGGAGAATTTTGGAGCCAGACGTGCTCGGAAACGTAATTCAAATGTATGTCAAGAGTAATACGCAACGCTATATAAGTCTCGCCAAACACTTCCACCACCTCACGCCCAATCGCGCTCACACACGCGGAGCTTTTGTGATATGGCTCTCAACGCAAGCCTCCCGCATCTGCCCCAACTCCACGCAAGATTCCCCCGCGTCTCAATCGTAGGAGTCGGCAACGAAGGCAACAATGTGGTCAGTCGCATATTCGAGGATGGAGGCTCAGGCGCCCAATGTTTAGCAGTCAACGCCTATGACACCAGCCTTGAGTACACCCATTCGCATGAGAGAGTACTGATCAGGGGATATACTGCTCACGAGACAGGACTATCCAGCGACAAGAGACCCGGACAAGAAACCATCCAAGAATGCGCCAGCCTCATCACTCCGCTTCTCAATGGTGCTGATGTCACCTTCATCATTGTGGGAACAGCAGACGCCAACGAACTGAACACGGCGACAGCCACTGCGAGCGTAGCGCGGCAAATCGGAGCTATGACGGTCGGCGTAGCAATGATTCCGTCCGATTCACAAAGAATCGACGGACCAATCGTGCCTTATGGGCTAGCGCAAATGCGGCAGAGCTGCCATACTCTGGCGATTATTGATGCCGAGCGTTCGGCGCAACTTTCGGGATACCCGCGCGAACTAGGTGTAGATTCGACAAATCAACTCGTCATCGATACCGTCTCGGGCATATCTCAAGCTCTTGCTTGCCCGAGCGCTGTCAACATCGATTTCCCAGCGTTTCGAGAACTCATGATGCATGGCGGAATCGCTCATGTTGGGATTGCCCACTCGACCTCCACACTGAGAATAGAAGAGGCAACGATAGGAGCTCTCAGAGGTCCCCTGCTCTATGACAACATTGCGAGATGTCACGGAGCGCTCATCAATGTACGTGGCGACTCAAGCCTCACAATCGAGGAGGCTGAGAGAGCAGCCGATCTTGTCGCAGAACGGGCGGGATGGAATGTGCCTGTGGTGATGGGAACACTAGTCGATGAATCATGGTACGATGGATGCCAAGTCTCGATCCTCTTGACTGGAGGCGCGTACCCTTACATCCCAGGCGGATACAGGAGACTCCCCCTAGACATGGATGAAATGGAACCTGACGGAGAAGACGAAGGACCGGTCAATCTAGAGTTGGATCTGGACCAGCTGGAATAGTCCTAGAGGTTTCTGAGCGTTCTGGACACCTTGAGGAGTTTCTTGCCCAATGTAGTGGGCCCGCCGGCCGGTTGAACAGATCCAGCCCTTATCGCGTTGAGAATGTCACTAGCATTCTTGGAGTCGGTCTCTATCAGCGTGTACGCGTCACCGACGGTCTCAGGAATATGCGAGTCACTGCCGGCAACCATCGGTAGGCCAAGCTGATTGGCGATTCTCCTCGCGTATCTTGTGTTGAGAGCGAAGAACATGGCGTCAGCGTTGATTACCTCTATTGCTTCTGGTTTGGACTTCAATTTGAGGGGATTGACGCACGGGGAGATTGGATCAAAGGGATGCGGAACTACTGCGACGCCTCCAACGTGTTGGATTGTGGAGATGGTTTCGTCCGCGCTTTGTCCCTTTTCGATTGTGCTGGAGACTCCGAGGCCGATGATGTGCCCTTGCCGTGTTGATACTTCGATTCCTGGCAGTATTATCGCTTCCGAGCTGGTCACTTCGGTGCATGCATCATGATTGGTGATGGCTACGCCGTCGAGGCCTCTTTCCTTGACGATTGTGGGCAGTCGCTCGGGATCGATGAATGCATCACTTGAACCTGTTGTATGAACATGAAGATCGATCTTGAGTCTCATTCGACACGGACCTGTCTCAGGCGACGCCTTGAATATGGCTCTTGATCTCCTCGTCAGAGATCTTCTTGAACAGTGGTGCAGGATTGCCTATCACGTGACCTTCGCGGAGACGTATCTCGCCGGCCTCTCCCCAGCTTACCCCAGAAAGGCTGTTCTGCAATCCGACTTGAGACCAAGCTGACTCCGCTGTTGCAGGCAGGAATGGCGCGATCAAAATCGCAAGAGACCTCACTAACTGTGCGCATATGAATATTGTCGTGCGAGCGCGAACTGGGTCTCGCTTGATCGCATGCCAGGGCTCGTTCTCGCTGAGGTAGAGGTTTCCGTCTCGAGCAAGATCGATCACCGTGGACAGGCCTTCCCTCAGCTTACACTGATCAAGCGCCATGCTCGCTTTCTTAGGCGATTCCTGAAGCCTCGCTAGTATTTCCTTATCGCGTTCGTTGAATTCGCCGGGCGCAGGGATTGACCCAGAATAGTTGTTCTTGATGAAGGTCAGGGTCCTGTGGATGAAGTTGCCGAGGACATCGTTGAGGTCTGCGTTCACTCGTGCTTGGAAGTCCTTCCAAGTGAAGTTGGCGTCTTTGGTTTCAGGCCTGATGGCAATCAATACGTATCTCCAATAGTCAGCTGGCGCAACTCGCAACGCCTCATCCATCCATACTCCGATTCGATGACTCTTCGAGAACTTCTTGTTGTCGAAAAGTATGAATTCGGTGGAAGACACCTGCCACGGCAGAACGTACGGGTCCTTCGTCGCCAACAGCAAAGCCGGAAAGATTATCGTGTGGAACGGAATGTTGTCTTTGCCGATGAAGTGAACGTTCTTCGTGTCTTTGTCGAACCAGAACGTCTTCCAGTCTTCGGGCCTCCCGTTCTTCTCAGCCCATTCGACAGCCGCAGAGACGTATCCCAGAACTGCTTCAAGCCAGACATAGATCGTCTTGTCCTCCGCTCCGGGGAATGGTGCAGGAATCCCCCACCTGTTGTCCCGTGTGACCGCTCTGGAGTGCAGTCCCTCCTTGAGCCATCGTTTTGAGAAGTTGCGAGCGTTCTCGGGGAGTTCAGTGTTCGAATCGATGTACTCGTTCAAAGAGTCGGCGAATTTGGGAAGATCAAAGAACCAATGTTTCGACGGCTTAACCGTGGGGGTCGTGCCACAAAACGCGCAACGGGGTGACTTCAATTCCAGTGGGTCGAGAACTCTGCCGCAGCTGTCGCATTGATCTCCTCTTGCATTGTCCCGACCACAGTGGGGGCATATCCCTTCTACAAACCTGTCGGGCAGAAAACGTTCGCACTTTGGACAGAAGGGCAAATTTACCGTTTCCGTAAATATGAAACCGTTGTCGTAGGCTTTTCGGAAGAGTTCTTGGACGTATCTCTTGTGAATGGGATTCTCGGTTCTGGTGTAGTTTGTGAAGCGGATCTGATACTTTTCCAGCAAGTCGCATATGGCTCCGTGATACTCGTCAGTAAGCTGTTTTGGCGGCACCCCCTTCTTGATAGCCTCGACCTCGATCGGTGTTCCGTGCTCGTCCGACCCCGTGACAGAGATGACGTCCTCGCCTTTGAACGTCAAGTACCTGGCAAAGACATCCGCAGACAACAGGTGAATGAATGTGCCGAGATGGGGGAGTGTGTTGACGTACGGCCATGCTGAACATACTATCCACTTGCCCACTCCTTGTTCCTCCACGACATGCCGCTAACTTGATGACCGGCCCTGCAAGACCGCTGGTGCGACGCGACCTGACAGGTACCTAGAACTGTCCTCCAAAGCTTGAACAGCGCATACGCGACCTTTCAGATAGATTAACATTTTCGATTGAAGCGTCAAATGGGAACGAAGAAATAGACCACAGACAATGTCCTCACGAGGAAGAGTGCGATGAGCGACGAGTACACAAAGCTGCTGGACGCTGCGATGGCGGGGATCCCTAAGAGAACCTCTTCAGGTGAGCGGTTCGAGCTGCCCAAAATCCAAGGAGTTAGGATCGGAAGCAGAACCATTGTGCAGAACTTCAAGGAAATCGCTGATCGGATGAACCGTGACCCACATCATCTCTTGAAGTTCCTTTCCAAGGAGCTTGCCACCGCAGCCACCATGGATGGAGCACGAGCGATCTTCCAAGGAGTATTCAAGGTGGAGTCAATGAATAGGCTGTTGAACATTTACACACAGAGATTCGTGATCTGTCCAGTCTGCAAGCGGCCCGACACTAAGATGGATAGACAGGAGCGGTATACCTTCCTCACATGTGACGCCTGCGGTGCAAGATCATCCGTATCGACGGCATGAGAGGTCCGAGACAGTGGAAGTCCATCTTAGAGTCGTCCACGACAAACGTGGTGTACTGGTCGCTGCTTGCGATGCGGGACTTCTGGGCGAAACATTCAGACAAGACAGGATGAAGCTCGAGGTCAGCACTCAATTCTACGGAGGGGCATTGTGTACAGTCGAGAAGGCTATGGAGGCGCTTGTAGAGGCAGATGTCGCTAACCTTGTTGGAGAAGCCACGATCAAAGCGGCCGTCGATAAAGGCCTAGTAGATCCCGAGGCAGTGATCTACTTCGGCGCTGTCCCTCATGTCCAGATCGTAAGACTGTGAGAATGAGAACCGCTGGGGGGTATACCCTTTTAATGCCACCTGTGGACTAGACGAACCCGCGAGCTTTGAGAGTGGACCGTTGGGTAAGAAGAAAGTCCTCAGCGAAGGCCAACTTCGCGAGATGGTGACCCCGGGCGAGGGGCAAATGTTCGGCGTCGTCTTGCAGATGCTTGGTTACGATAGACTCATGGTCAAATGTGCAGATGGGCATGAGAGGGTATGCCGAATCAGAGGAAAGATGAAGAGGCGCGTCTGGATCAAGGTAGGAGACGTAGTCCTCGTGGCCCCTTGGGATTTCCAGTTTGAGACCCGCGGAGACATCTTGTGGAGGTACACAGAGGCCCAAGCCAACATACTGCGCCAGAAAGGCCAGCTTGCAATGTAAGCGCCTACAGGTGCCTGTCTGTGGCGTCGACATCAAAGACTGAAGAACGGCTGAGACTGAGACAGGCCCGGTATGAGACTACTCGTCTGATGAGAGATAAGAGAAGCGAAGAGCTAGAAGCGCTCGAACAGGTTTTCGACAAGTCCACGCTAATGGTAATCTACCACATGCTCGACACCGGCAAACTCTCCAAGATCTCAGGCGCTGTTAGGTCCGGCAAGGAAGCGAAGATCTACTGGGGGTTCGGCCCCAAGAAGAGCGAAATCGCTGTCAAGATCTACTTGACATTATCAGCCGAATTCAAGAAAGGCAGATTGGCATACATAATAGGAGACCCAAGATTCGAGAGAACACGCACAGACACACGATCGCTCGTCTACATCTGGGCTCAGAAAGAATTCAGAAATCTCAAGCAGGCTCATGATGCACAGGTACGTGTTCCGAAGCCGATCGCAGTGCAGAAGAACGTTCTGCTGATGGAGTTCATAGGTAAGCGAGGTGAGCCAGCGCCGCTGCTCAGAGAGAGCATGTTGAAGAAGCCTGAGAAGATCTACAGGGAGCTGATCGCGTACGTTCGGCTCCTCTATCAGAAAGCGGAGTTGGTTCACGGAGACTTGAGCGAGTACAACATAATGATCTGGCGTGGCCATCCTGTCATATTCGACGTTTCACAAGCGGTCGCAACAGAACATCCTGTGGCTGACCAATTGCTTATGAGGGACATCTTGAACTTGAATCGCTACTTCCACCAGATCGGAGTAGAGACTGAAAGCGAGAGCGACATCTACGATCAAGTGGTGACAAGAACTGTCGACCAAAACTAGTACGATCATACCTCACGATAGAATAGGCGTGATCCTCGGCCGAGAAGGCGCCACTAAGGCCGAGATTGAACGAGCATTCAAGGTCAAACTGAACGTCAACAGCGAGTTAGGAACAATCGAAGTAACACCATCTGACGATAATGATGACCCCTCGACAATACTGCGTGCAAAAGATGTCGTGACTGCAGTCGGAAGAGGATTTTCCCCCGAACGCGCAATGAAGCTGGTAGATGACGACACGGTACTTGATGTAATTGACCTTCGAGAAATCTTCGGAAAGAATGAGAGTGACATCAACCGCATAAAGGGCAGAGTCATCGGCAGCGAGGGAAAGATGAGACGACTCTTAGAGGAGATGACCGACGCGAAAGTTTCCGTCTACGGTTCAACCATATCGATGATTGGTGAGTTTGACGCGGTTTCCGCTTCAAGACAGGCAATCGAGATGCTCATCAAGGGAAAACAGCACTCGTCCGTGTACAAATTCCTTAGAAGAACCAGAAGCGAAAGCAAGAGAAGAAAGACGCTGGAACTCTGGGAGAAACCGCCCCGATGAGCTTTCATGTCTTGGTAACGATTTTCGATACAAGCGACCGACTCATCCGTGGAATCTCAAGATGAAAGCCGCTGAGGTTTTCCAAGAGATCTCACCCGCTGACTTCTTCTACAGAAACCGAGACATCGCAGGATTCACCAACCCGACACGTGCGATCTACTCGACAATACGTGAACTTATCGAGAATTCCCTTGACGCTTGCGAGGTTCATGGCATACCTCCGGATGTCTATATGAGAATCTCACACGAGTCCGGGCCATCAGAAGGTCCGGGAACCTACCGTATCAGAGTCGCCGACAACGGAATAGGTGTGCCATCGAAACTCATACCCTCCGCATTCGGCCAAGTCCTCTTCGGTTCAAAATACAAGCTCCGACAGACGCGTGGGCAGTTTGGCCTAGGCGGCAAGATGGCCATACTGTACGGACAGATCACCACACACTCAGAAGCGATCGTAATTTCGAGCACCGGACCAACGAAAATACACGAGCTAAGGCTTCGAATAGACATCCAACGCAATCTGCCAGAGAAGATCAAAGAGGTCACGCACCCGAATCCAGACCGTTGGCACGGTACAATAGTCGAATTTTCGACCGAGGCAGACTACACGCGGGCAATGCCGAAGATCTTGGACTACCTTCAGGAGACTGCGATTGTCGCACCGTATGCTAACCTTACCTTCGTTGATCCTAGGGGCAGGCTCTACAAGTTCGACCGCGCGACAACTCACATGCCTGAGGCTCCAAAAGAGACGACCTTGCACCCGCATGGAGTAGACGTCGAGACGATGAAACGCATCGTCGAAGTGACGCAGGCCCGATCACTTCATGCTTTCATGAAGATGCACTTTCAACGAGTCGGAGACACAATAGCGCGTAGGTTTCTGGAGTACGCGGGTATACCTGCCAAGAAGAACCCCAAGAAGATGACAAACGAAGAGATTGTTGCTCTCGTGAATGCAATGAAGAATTTCGAGGACTTTCTTCCTCCTGACTCCAGCTGCCTCTCGCCACTTGGGGAAGAGCTGTTGAACGCAGGGATCAGGAAGGAGTTAGCGCCGGAGTATGTGGAAGTATATCAGCGGAAACCGTCGGCTTACTCGGGCTTCCCGTTCATCGTGGAGGTTGGAATCGCCTACGGCGGTAAGATTCCGAACACCGGCGGGATAGTGCTCTACCGGTTCGCAAACAAGATTCCGCTTCTCTTCGATGAGGCAAGCGATGTTTCGTGGAAGGTAGCCAACTCACTGGTCGACTGGCGGCACTACAGAGTCCTTCCCGACATGCCCATTGCCGTGTTCGTTCACCTCTGCTCCACAAAGGTCCCCTACAAGACGGTCGGCAAGGAATTCATCGCTGACCGTCCCGATGTCGAAAGGGAGATCCTCAACGCTGTACGGGAAGTAGCTAGGCGCCTTTCCGTCTTCCTCTCACGCAAGCACACGATCGAACGTCAGAAGAAGCGACTGGACGTTTTCGAGAAGTATCTCCCTAAGTTAGCTGCTTTCTCGACTAAGCTTGCCGGAAAGAAGAAGGAACCGGACGTTAAGCCGTTACTCAGGAATGTGTCGAAGTATGAAGAAAAGGAAGAAGATACAGGAAAAGCGAGCAAAGAAGACCGGACTGGTCAAGGAAAAGAAGACTAAAGTCCTGACATCTCTTGCCGGGCTGGGTCAGCAACTCTACGATCAGATGACAAAACGTCAATTTCCATGGGTGCAGATGCCGAACCGGTCGATCTACAACATACACTACGACCAGAAGCTGAGGCAATACATACTCGGCGAGAAGAGCGTCAGGCGAAGTTCGAGGAACATAAAACACATTCGACCGTTGACTCAACTTGTCTGGACAGCATCCTTTGTTGACGAACTCAGAGAACAGGATAGAACCTCAACGCTCAGAGACGTCTTCTATTCGGCTCAAGCGTATGACATGAACTTCACGGACCAAACGGAGAGCGACAACATCATCACGGACCTCGAAACCGTCATAGGACACTCACGAGAAGACTTCAACGTGTTTCCAGAAGAAAGATCCTCGATTTTTGGGAACTTGGTGGTAGAGTACACCGTTCCCGGGTATGAAGGGAAGAGACTGAACCTTGCTTCACACCCAGATGGGATGATGATAGGGCCTGCGCTCACAAACGCCGAGTTCGTCGAGTGCAAAGCCGACAAGATAATAGTCATCGAGAAAGGTGGTCTCTTCACACGGTTCGTGGAGGAGAAGGTTCACGACAAACACAAGGCCATCCTAGTGCATACAGCTGGTCAAGCCCCCAGAGCCACACGATCACTCATCCGACGACTAAGCCAAGAATTGGACCTACCAACCTACATCTTCTGTGATGCCGACCCATGGGGAATGCATATCGCCATGGTCATCATCTCAGGATCAGCAAATGCCGCACACCTACGTGACCTCAACACGCCCGACGCGAAATGGTCAGGCGTTTGGGCATCAGATATCGTGAAGTACGATCTCCCAAGCGACAGGCTGACCGATCTTGACATAAAGAGGCTCTACGAGTTTGGGAAAGACCCCCGATACGAAGGCAAGCTGTGGAAGAGGGAGATCGAGACGTTTCTGAAGGTGAAGAAGAAGGCGGAGCAGGAAGCGTTCAGCCGATACGGCCTCGCGTACATCGTAGACGAATACTTGCCCGCGAAGCTTGAGGCGATGGAATCCTACTAGCCGTTTCAGGACCAGCATAGGCCGATCGAGACGCCGGTAGGATCCCGCTGAGACTTCGCCATCCGGATGGGTTCTCGGGTGAAGAATAGCGACAAGACCAGCGTATGAGAATGGGGAATCAACACTTCCCAGACGGGCTGTTTCTTACCCTTTTGCGCCTCTAACCGCCGTTTCAGGCTGATCCGTCCAAAAAAAAGTGCCGCCACAGCCGAGTAGCGGTGCTGGGAACTCGACGGCTTGAGCAATTGGAAAATGCTTCTTTTCGTAACTTCTCATAGAGGCCCCATTCCATCTGACCGGCCATTACGTTGCTTGAACTTTCCAGGAGTCGCTGTAACAAGTGTTGTTACAGGAGTTGCAAGGTCCCGCAACGTGCGGAAAGACCGGCCGACCGAGCCTTTGTCCAGCTAAGTCGACTGAACAAGGCCTAGATGCCCCGTCTTGATACGTGCCGCCCTACTTCTAGGGCAGAGAAGTTTGTCCAACCTATCCTACCTATGCATACTCGGATGCGAGACTAATCTTGCATGCGAACTCGTCGAAGAACGTAGTGACTCAAGAGCCAAGCTCCTTCTGGTCAGCCCATCCGAGGGCACCAAGAAGCATGCGAATATCATGAAGTCGGCCTGCCAGAGTCTTGGTCAGGCTTATCCTCCCAATTATCAACGGATTTTCCGGTCCGCACGCGAGCCAGAACTAAGGACCAATAGACTGCTCTTGCCGGTGTTACAAGAGGATAAGTAACTCGGCTTGACAGGTGTCAGATCGATTGGGGCCAGTCGATCCGGCCAAGATGGGCAAGCACAGTGTTTCCCTATTTCGTCGCGCTCGCTGGAGTATCTGTTCTCTCAATCACAATATCAGCGGTCATAATCTATCGACACTGCGAGGGCAGTACCATAGCTGGAGCACAAGTTGTCGTAGGTGCCGCCTTCTGGCTGATGATGGATGCCCTGCAATTGGTCAGTAATAGTCTGTCAATCAAGCTCTTCTTCTATATGATGCGGTTTGTAGGTCTCGTCCTTGTACCCAGCGGCTGGCTTCTTCTTGCACTGTTGATCTCAGGTTATGAGAGGTATGTTAAACCGCGGACCATAGTCGCGCTGAGCATTGTGCCGCTCTTGACTTTGCTTCTGGATTTCACAAACCAATCTCACGGTCTAATGTGGATCAATGCGACACTGAATCCCGCAGATCCATACCTTCCAATAAGCATCACTTCTGGCCCAGGCTTCTGGATACTGGTTGTATCGTATTCTTATGCGTTGGTACTTGTCGGACTAATCATATTCGTTCGAAGGATTAACGCTTCACGCAGAGCCTATCGCACGGTGGCTTTGCAGATGCTTCTCGTTTCAGCAGTTCCTTGGGCGCTCAACGTCGCGTATGTTATCAATCGAAGTCTGTTCCCGTACTTCGAGCCATCATCGCTGGCGATCACCGTCACCGGGGTACTACTGTTGTGGAGGTTAGTCTACTTGCCTCTCGTGAATGTCGTACCGGTGGCTCACGAGATATTGGTCGACAGTCTGGATGAGGGTATCATCGTCCTAGACGCACTAAATCGCATTGTGGACGCAAACCCGAAAGCTCAGAACCTCTTCGGCCACTCATTGTCATGGGCCGGTGGAAAGCCGATAGAAGCCGTGTGGGCCGAGTGGCCTGTGATAAGCAAAGCGCTCGATTCTGAAACGGGAAAAGAGGCGACGCTCGGCAATGGGGGAGAGCAACGAATCTATGAGGTGAAGGGCTCCAAGATTGAAGGGCTACTTGCCAACGTGCCCTACCAACTCGTTACTCTGCGCGACATCACCGAACACAAACACATGGAGGATGAACTTCGGAGATACTCTGAGCGCCTAGAGGAGCTCGTTGCAGAGAGGACCAGGAAACTGATGGAGAGTGAGACCAGATTCAGGCAATTAGCTGACTTGCTTCCTCAGCCCGTGCTTGAGCTTGACAATCAAGGGAAGTTCACATTTGCGAATCGTGCGGCGTTCGCGTTGACCGGCTATACGGAGGAGGATATGCGCAGAGGCATTAATGCGCTTGACCTTGTCGTCACGGAGGATCAACAGAGACTTGCGAAGACGATGATGAGAATAGCAGCCGGAGAAGACGAGCCCGGTCATGAATACACTGTGGTGAGAAAAGACGGCAGCACCTTCCCAGTGTTCATGCAAGCCGCTCAGGTTATGCGTGGAAGCGAGTTTGTAGGCTTCAGAGCAATCGCCGTGGACATCAGCGAAAGAAAGCGCATGGAGGAGTCCTTGCGCGAGAGCGAAGAGAGGCTAAAGACCATCTTCGATTCAGTGAGAACCTGCATTATGATAATAGATCCTAAGAAACACGTCATTGTTGACGCTAATCCTGATGCCATTGAGATGATGGGCGCTCCAAAGGACAAGATTGTCGGATCAGTATGTCACAAGTTCGTGTGCCCAGCACAGGAAGGACGCTGCCCGATTACAGACCTCGGACAAACTATCGACCATGCGGAAAGGGTGCTCGTCCGCGCTAACGGGAAGCCGACTCCCGTTATGAAAAGCGTTCGTCGCATTGTTCTGAGCGGCCAAGAGCACCTGCTTGAAAGCTTCATCGACATCACCGAACGCAAGAAGCTGGAGGCAGAGCTCGCTGAATCTCAAAGACTTGCATCCATAGGTTCCACGACTGCAATGGTCGGCCATGATCTCCGCAATCCATTACAGGCACTAGCTGGGATGGTCTACCTGCTGAAGAACCACTATGAAGGCATACCCACGGAGCACAAGAAGACAACTGAGTTTGACGCAACTAAGACGCTTCATATGATGGAAGCGTCGATAGGCTACATGAACAAGATCGTCTCCGACCTGCAGAACTATGCTGCCCCCCTCCAGCCTCAGCCAGCAAAGGTTAGCACACATCAACTCCTCAAGGAGATCCTCTCCACAACCGCCATTCCACCGCGCGTGAAGGTCTCCGTCACTGTTGAGAAAGGCTCCGAAACACTGAACGCTGATCCTGACCTAATTAAGAGAGTCTTCATGAACTTGACCGTCAACGCCGTTCAAGCCATGCCGCAGGGCGGAGAACTCAAAATAACGGCGCAGAACAATGGCGAAGAAGAACTAATCAGCTTCCAAGACACGGGTGTCGGCATCTCAAGAGAGACTTTGCCGAAGCTGTTCGAACCGCTCTTTACGACGAAAGCTCAAGGGCAAGGGCTCGGTCTAGCCGTCTGCAAACGGGTGATGGAAGCTCACGGAGGCACCATAACGGTCGACAGCACGATCGGAAAGGGTTCCACCTTCACGGCCAGGCTGCCAATCCCGAGGAATATGCAGACGGAACCGTTGCCAGTGCAATGAGGGCAAATACAGTTCACACCTCTATGGCGCAATACTGACCTAGAGATCTGCTGGGGACACTGGGCACGAAGACGATGTTGGCTCCGAGACATTAGATACGATGCTCTTAGCTTCTTCAACGTAGTCGACCAAGTCGAAGCCAGGGTTTTCTGCAAAAACGATGTGCAATTCTGAATACAGTCTTCTTGCGATAGCCAGTAAGATGATCCCTGTCAGTCTAGGTCCCAGGGTCTCTTTCAAAATCGCGAATAGGCTCTTGATGTGACTAGACAACTCTTCGGTTCTTCTTCCCTCTTTGAAGTAAATCGCGTCTCGAATAGTGGCCCCAAGAACTTCCGCCAACATCTCATCTATACATCTAAAGACGAGGTCGTTGAAGTCTTGCGTCACTTCGATGTCCCCTGAATTCGGTTAAGACAACAACAAGACATGTGGACTTGAGCCGCTAATCTCTTGCGTAAGGCTTCTTGTCTGATGAGCAAATCCCAAACCCAGGGCTAAGTATCTCCACGCATAGAATAGGTCGATCGGGTGACCAGAGTAGTACCATCCCATGAGTGTCCCGTAGCTGAAAGCTATGTCCCCTACTCCCTGTAGGATCATGCCCAAGGCAATCCACAACCAGGCGCTGGCGAATCTCCCGCTTCTCAAAGCTATGGCCATCATGACCGCGAGAACTATGAGAAGAGTATCCAATAGCGGGTAGCCAATATCGAACAGCTTGGTGACGATGTCTGCAGACTCAAAAAATCAAAGGATAGAGCAGAACAACTGAGCTGAAAAAGATAACTAGCAGACCTGAAAGGGCCGCCAGCGCAAGCCTCCGCGGGGTAAATCCCTTCCTGAAGAACCAAAGGAATTGTCCCATTCCATGGAACGCGGGGAAATACCCGGCCAAGTAGAAGAGATCGGCTACGGAAGGATAGGGAATATCTACGTGAAGAATGACTTCATAGATTCCCCAAACGGTTTCTGCCACGAACCATAGGAGGACGCAGAGAAAGAGGCCCGCGTGAACGACTCCAAACTTCCCTCTAAACCCCCACTTGCGTACGACTAGCAAGCCAAGAAAGCAACAAGCACCTGAAACCGCTATGAAGAACAAGTCCGTCGACGCAGCAAGCAGCTCTTGCTCCCATGACTGCGCGAGAAGGTAGAATACTGCAAAGGCGACCCCCAGCACTCCTGCAAGGCAGTAGTCCCTCGGAATTCTGCCTGGATGTTTTGCCTGAACAGGCTGAGTCAAGCTCGTATCTGTCAAAGGCCTAACACCTCATGAAATAACTGAGCTATCATGCACAGACCGAGACTCCCGAAATCGGGATATTTCGTCATGCCTGTAACACCAAGTGTTACAGTCCGAATTGCTCAGTCAAATCTCTCGCTCCACCAGCGCTGTAACGTATGGGTGCACGTGCAACTGCATATGTAGAGAGTACGGACATGAGGAATCGGTCAAGTTGTGCCAGAGGGGTTTCACATGTCTCAGCAGCTGAGCAAGCTTGACACGATTCTCTTGGAGAGTACTGATGAAATCATCAGAAAAGTGTTCGGCGACGCCATGCGCGGGGAAATCCTTGCCTACCTCGGCGACGGATTTTCCACAGGAGACTTTCGATCCCACCTTCGGCAGGTGCGATCCGGTCTGAGCAAGTTATTTGGTCCCGGAGCGCAGCCTCTTGAGGCGCTTCTTCTTAAGCGCTTGTCAAATAGACTTCATATTGATCATGACCTAGAAATGAGTTTCATGGATTACGCGGTGAAGCAAGGTAACTGAAACTGAAAGCCGAAGAGACCCAACAACCCAACATTCGTGCCGAATCTCCCTAGAGCAATCGAATTGCAGCGTAGGTTGCTCGACGTTCATAGTGTAGCGTCAGCAACGGCATACACGATACTGAGTCCTCGGGTCACCCAGCCTTTTGGCAAGAGTGCCTTTCTGAAATCGTGACGCGATCAGATCGGATTTGGCGCTAGGTTCTTGGAAGACACAAGCGGGAGCGCACCAAACTGGAGGAAATGAAAAAAAAGTGCTGAGCGTCCCGTCGTTCCTCAGGCTTCTAGGCGCTTTTGGGAGACGGTACTTTCTTCTCCTGTTTCTTCTTGGGTTTCTTCACCATTTTGAACTTGCCCATTATTCATCCCATCCCTAACATTCGATGAAGTATCTTATAGCAATGAGGTTTACCGAAGCTCAGATCATGGCCAAGAGCCTTTTGACTTCATCGTAATCGGGTTGCTTCCCCGGATCCTCGCTAACCCATCTATACCGCACCACGCCCTTACCATCCAGAACAAATATGGATCGCTTGGCAGCGGTGTATCCTTTTAGTCCAGCGAAATCAACGTGCAACACGTTGAACTTCCTCACCGTCTCTCTTGTGTAATCATTTAGAATCGGGAACTGCAGCTTGTTCGCCTCTGCAAAGGCCTTGTTCGTCCACGGGTCATTGACGCTTATTCCAACAACTTGGGCGTTCAAGCTGTTGAGTGTCTGCATCGAGTCTCTAAACGTGCACATTTCCCGAGTGCAGAAGCTGGTGAAGGCTCCAGGAAAGAACGCTAGGACGGTCTTCTTTCCCAAGAAATCCTTCACTGTTAGTTGTTTCTTGTCCTAGTCGGGAAGCTGGAAATCAGGCGGCTTCTGTCCATCCTCAACCGACACGACACGGCAACCTCTTCTTGATGCATGATTGCACGCAGCCGGAGTTAATCATTGCCCACAGGATCGATTTGTCCGTTTCAGAATCTCATGGAGCCAGTGCCTATGGCGTAGATGTGGACGAACATGTCTTGGTGGATCAGCAATAGGTAAATTCTGGGTTGGATGGAGCATGAGTTCGGCGAGGGCGAGATTCGGATGAAAGCAGTGGTCTTCTACGAGCATGGAGGAGTGGACAAACTCAGGTATGAAGAGCGACCAGACCCGTTGATGAAGGATAACGAGGTCTTGGTGCGGGTCAGGGCTTGCGCTCTGAACCATCTTGACATCTGGGGTCGCGTTGGCCTTCCAGGCGTTCAGATTCCACTCCCTCACATTTCGGGAAACGACATCTCTGGAGAAGTTGTGAACACAGGCAGGCTTGTGACCCGGACCCGTGCAGGGGACGCGGTGATAATCTCCCCCGGTCTCAGTTGCGGCATGTGTGAGTATTGTCTCTCTGGGCGTGACAGCATGTGCCGATCATACAAGATCATTGGCTACCTAGTGGACGGAGGGTATGCGGAACTTGTCAGTGTGCCGGAAGTCAACATCATTCGCATGCCTGAATGGCTCAAACCTGAGGAAGCTGCCGCTATCCCGCTCGTCTTCATGACGGCCTGGCATATGCTTGTGACGAGGGCAGGAGTCTCTCCAGGAGAACACGTGCTTGTCCTTGGAGCAGGTAGCGGTGTTGGAAGCGCAGCGATTCAGATAGCCAAGCTTTGGGGAGCTCGCGTCATCGCCACGGCCGGCAGCGAGGAGAAGCTGAAGCTGGCGAAGACGCTCGGAGCTGACGAGCTCATCAACCACAACGAACAAGACATCGCCGCTGAAGCAAGAAGGATAACGGAGAAGCGCGGGGTCGACGTCGTCTTCGAGCACGTTGGCTCGGCGACTTGGGAGAAGAGCATCAAATCACTAGCTGTCGGCGGCAGACTCATAACTTGCGGAGCGACAAGCGGCTACGTCGGACAGACGGACATACGATACTTGTACAGCAGACAACTGTCAATCCTAGGTTCATACATGGCCAGCAAAGCAGAACTCCTCAAGGTCATTGAGCTGGTGAGACAACGACGACTGAAACCCGTTGTCGATAGCGTCTATCCGCTTGCCGAAGCTGCGAAAGCACAGGAACGAATGGAAAGAAGAGAACACTTCGGAAAGATAGTCTTGCGACCATAAGGTCGAACCCTAGCTCAACAAGTCGGAGGACCCTCCTGATCGCGCCCGTTGTCCAGCGGCACATTAC
>Ga0315268_10000213_pt1 | contig 68644 bp, 70 predicted proteins | sample C1_top_MG_FD_204535 | JGI IMG/M metagenome (GOLD analysis project Ga0315268, IMG submission 204535) | Sediment microbial communities from Yellowstone Lake, YNP, Wyoming, USA - C1_top | ecosystem: Environmental > Aquatic > Freshwater > Lake > Sediment | place: USA: Wyoming | collected 2017-08-01 | reverse complement strand
CGCGTCTTCAACCTCCTAGATCGCCAAGACCGGATCGAATATCTGCCAAGCCAGAAACTCAGCTCAAGATTGCAAGCCAAGTACGCACTGAGCGCAGAAACCCTCCAAGGACAGATGCATCTGATCTTGGGAGATGGCTCGATTGTCAGCGGTTCATCTGGATTGGCCGCGGTCGTGGAACTCTTAACACCGTTCCACATAGTCTCCCTTCTGCTAAGAACGAATCGGGCGCAGCAAATCTACGCTTGGATCGCCATGCGACGATACGGCGTGTTCGGGTGCAGGGACAAGTGTTACGTCCCACCGATTCTCAGTCGGTCGGTGTGATCAGGAGTTCGATTCCGTCAGGATCCGCAACAAAGAGTCTCTCGGAGTCTTGGCTATAGGCGACTGCACCGTTGGAGAGTTTCGCTGCAAGATTTGACGAGGCTTTCCGTCCGACTTTGATCGTGAAGTATTCTATTCCCGACCAGTCTTTCGCTCTTGCCGGTCCGCCGAAGCTTTCCCATGTGTTCATGCCTATGTGGTGATGGTATCCGCCAACGGAAAGGAAGGCGGCGCTTCCCCAGTAGCTCACTACGTTCATCTCCAGTAGTTGCTGATAGAACGCGATCGATCTCTCAAGGTTTGCGACCTTCAAGTGAATGTGCCCCAACCTGGCGCCAGTTTCGAACGCTTTGAGACTGCTCTGAGAGGTTCCCGAAACCTCCATGATCAAGGAATCGATGTCGAGCGGCTCCGTTGCCATCTGGATCTTTCCGTTTTCGTCAAACTTCCAAGCATCCCGTGGTCTGTCTGCATAGATTTCTATCCCGTTCCCCTCAGGGTCGGTTAAGTAGAGCGCCTCGCTGACAAGGTGGTCAGCGTATCCGTCAAAGATCACTCCGGCGCTTCCAAGCGACAGGTAGGCTGCGGCGAGACTCTTCCTATCTGGCAGAAGAATCGCGAAGTGATAAAGGCCAGTCGCATCAATCGGCGCTCTCTCAGCTTTTGTCTCATATCGCAAGATTAGCAAAGGTTCCGAAGACGAGTCGTTTGAATAGAGCTCTACGAGATGCCCATCTGAACGCTTCATCATGAAGCCCATTTCCTTCACGTAGAAATCCAACATTGGCACAAGATCTGTGACGACGAGGCATACTGGGCCGAGGCTTAGATCCATAGCTAACATTTTTCCTGAGAGTGATTTAAGCCCAGAGGAGTCTCTCGCGTAGCACACGAACATTTTGCCGGAGTGGGAAGATTACTGCTTTACTGCTTTCCTCAGTCGTTTAGTTTGCGCCATGCTGAGGATCTTCTGGAATGCCTTGTCGCTTCGAGCCAGCTCACGTAATTCCACGTAACCCGCTTTCTCCGCTGCTTTAACGAGTTCTAGTCCCTTTTGCGTCCGAGCGATCACTGTTGAGTGGCCACTTGGGGCGCCAATTGCTCCCACGGAGACATCTGCGTACTCGGCTGTGAAGTCGTCACATTGCTTGCAGCTCTTTCGTACGAACTCGTCAATGTCCTTGAGCGGTACGTGAAGTACCTCCTGTTCGCCGGCCCAGGCGATGAATGATCCCTTCTTGATTCCGACCTTCGTAACCTTGGCGGGATCGATCCCTTTGTTGGTGAGGTAACTTCCAATGAGCTCAACGTATCCATAGCTCTCCATGCAGAAGAGGCCGATCGTTAGGCCAACTGCGTCGGCCAACCGTAGGCTCCCGAGCGGTGATGTCTGAATCCTTCTAACTGCCCTCACCTGGCACGGTGTACCCACAATTGCCACGCGGCTCTTGCCGAATTCATCGATCGCTGATCTCAGGCCCAGTAGAGTGGGGCTAGGTGTGTATTTCGTTCCCGCGTTCTCCACAAGTTCCTCATAGTTCGTGGCGACCGTGGGCTTAGGTCTCCAGAGCGAGTCTCTTCCAGCGACAACCGCGGCGTCCACTTGCTTGCTGTCAAGTGCGTAAGTGAGCAGGGCCGTTACCACGCCTCCATCCTGCGCATGGCTCAGTATGTTTTCGGCAGAAGCCTTCCCAACGAATGTGCCACTGATGATTCCATTTGGCTCGTCGGGGCGTCGTGTTCGGCCGAACAGGAACAGTTCTACGTCGTCTCTTGAGAATTCGATCTGGGGGCATTGATAGTAGCAGATCTCACATAGGGCGCATGTGCCCACGATTGTCGGCTGCTCAACAACAGGCCAAAGGGCGTTTACGGGACAGACTGCCATGCAGGCTCCACAGAAGGTGCATGAGTTCTCGCGAATGACCTGTGTTACTAGATTTCCGAACAGCTTCGGTTTCTCGAGCATCGCACTTGGTCGCCTTTGACTATTTCGGCAGCGGGGGCGACCAGCCTGCCAAGAAGAAAAGACGTTTTGGTTGTTTCCCACGATTGGGTGACACTACTTTCCGTTAAGCTCTAATCGCGATACACGGGAATCTGGTGGCGACTTCTGTTCGACCGTCAAGCGCAGCTACTGAAATTCAGGCAGCTGAGGACGATTCAGTTGCGCAAGCTTCGGACCATCGTCGACTACGCTTATCGAAATGTACCTTTGATCAGGAAGCGCTTCGACGATGCCAATGTTAAGCCGCGCGATGTGAAATCGCTTGACGACGTTGCAAAGATTCCGTTCATGATGAAGACTGATCTGAGAGACAACTACCCGCTGGGACTACTGGCGATTCCACGGGATCGCTTGTATGAACTTCACGCGTCTTCCGGGACAACTGGGAAACCAATTGTGATGGCTTACACTAGGAGAGACTTGGCGCTTTGGGGGAGATTGATGGGAAGGGCCTTCGATGTCTCAGGCGTTCGAAGGGGGGATGTAGTTCAGAACATGTATGGTTACGGGCTTTTCACGGGCGGGCTTGGGTTCCATTACGGTGCTCAGGCTGTTGGAGCTACTGTGGTTCCAACCAGCACTGGAAACACGAAACGGCAGCTCATGCTGATGAAAGATCTCCGAACCACCGTTGCAGCGTGCACGCCTTCATACATGGTGTACCTGTGCGAAGCCAGTCGGGCGGAGGGCTACGCGCCGAAAGAGGACTTCGCCCTAAGGGTTGGAATGTTCGGAGCGGAACCGTGGAGTGAGGAATATCGCAAGAGAATTGAAGACACGTTCGGTCTTCGAGCACATGACTGTTACGGGATGTCCGAGCTGTATGGACCGGGCGTGGGTATTGAGTGTGATGAGCGGAGCGGGCTGCATATTTGGGGTGACGAATTTCTTGTCGAGACAATCAATCCCGAAACTGGCGAGGTTCTTGAGGCCGGAAAGGAGGGGGAGCTCGTCTTCACGATGCTCTCTCGCGAGGCCATGCCTTTGCTGCGCTACCGCACAAGGGATCTGTCCAGAGTTATCGAGGAGGAATGCGCATGCGGTCGCTTCCATCCTAGGATTCAGCGCGTCAAGGGGCGGAGTGATGACATGCTCATCATAGGTGGTGTAAACGTGTTCCCAAGCCAAGTGGAACATGTGCTCATGAACGTTCCAGGTCTCGGGGATCAGTACCAAATCATCGTATCACGCACAGACTTGGACAGGCTTGCCGTGAAGGTTGAAACAAGCGCAGACAAGCTGCGTGATCCGCAGTTGATGAAACGAATTCAGAGCGATCTATTAGCGGTTCTGGGCATCAATGCGGATGTCGAACTACTCGAGCTAGGCAGCCTTCCCCGTTCCGAAGTCGGCAAAGCCCAGCGCGTAGTCGATTTGAGACCAAAGGAATAGCTCAGGCGAAGCCCTTGAAACGACCAGCACCGAGCCTAATGCTTTTGATTCTTGTTGTGCTGGTCGGTGCCTTTCTCAACCTGAGCTTTGTCCTTGCAATCCTGGCGCTAATCTTCGTATTCGTCGGGATCATCTACTTTCGGCAATCAGGCGCCACAATGGCTGTTGTGAGTCTCGTCGTCGTAGGTGTTCTCGCGGTTGGGTTCTTCCACACATCGCCTGTTGTGGCGATTGGGGCAGCGGTCTACGGGATTCTCAGGTCCTTTGGCATCACGATTTCCATTCTCGCAACTATGTTGATGATCTTCGTGATGCGCGAGGTTGGGGCCCTCAACACAATCTCGGCAGCGCTTAAACGTGCGGCTCGCACAAGGGAGCAGCAGGCGTTGTTTCTGGGGGTTGGGTTCGGAACACTCGCCACATCTCTTGGGGTCGTGACGCCCTCCCTCTTTCCACCTCTGCTCGTTGCGATGGGGTTTCCGCCGTTCGCGGCGATCGCGATCTCAGTACTAGGGTACAATGCAACAACATCCTACGCGCTCCTCTCCATCCCCCTAACGCTCCCAGCGGACATTTTCAAGCTGGACGCGTATATGTTAGCGTTTAAGGTCAACATATTCCTCCCTGTGGTGGCGGTGCTTGTCTCGATTGCAATGCTTTGGATCGTCGGCAAGCAGGAGTCCGTGAGGAGAGGCATTGCGCCCGCAATATTGAGCGGCCTTGCCATAGGATTTTCATGCTTGGTGCTCGGCCTGCTGCGTGCCCCCCTGATGCTGTTAGGCGTGATCGCAGGACTTGTGAGCATGACTGTTCTGTACCTGTATCATCGAGCAGTCGAGAAACCGATTACTGCCGCCGAGCCGGTCAACAGGAGAGCTACGGTCGCTGCGCTCAGTCCGTGGATTATCATAATCGCATTGGTCCTGCTGGTCAGTGTGCCGTCGCTTACGAAGTGGCTGAGAGCACTGGACGGACCGGCGGTGTGGATTTTTGATCAGCCAGTTGATTTTGACGCTTTCACTCAACCTTACACGTGGATAGCTCTCGCAGTGTTTCTCTCCATGCCATTTCTCAAGGCGAATCGGGAACAACTTGGGCGAGCAGTTGGTTTGTGGTTGAGGACGGTTTGGCAGCCGTTCGTCGCCTACTCATTCTTCTTTGGCGTCGCGTATGTGATGGCTTGGAGTGCGATGGACGTCTCTGACGGTGCGCTGGTTCAGACGAATCAGTTCGCGTCGCTGAACATGAATAACGTTGTTGGACTCACATTGGCGGCAGTCTTTGGCTCGTTCTTCGTTTTGGTCGCACCTTGGCTTGGGTTATTCGGAGCGGTCGTAGGGGGTTCGGAGGCGAGTTCGAACGTGCTGTTCTTTCCGATTCAGCATAGGGCCGTTGCGGGCGTAGGGTTGACTGGGGCGGCGGAGAATAGTTCGGCGTTCATGACGATCTATGGTTCCCACGCGAACGGTGGCGGAATCGCTTCAGCCATCACTCCGTCAAAGATCAACAATGGCGCCGCAACCATAGGTGCGGATGCCAAGTTGGAAAGCGAGATAATGCGAAGCCATATCCCGGTCGTCCTCGTGATCATGCTCGTCGTAAGCGCGATGACAGCCCTGTTCGTGATGTTGGGCATCTAAACGGGTAATGACAGCCATCATCCAATTTCTTGGACTTGGGAGGGGCCTGTGGGCAGGTTCTTGCCCACAACCTGTTACTCTGCGATGTGGCGAAATCCAACTCCAGTTTATTGGAGCGGGAAGAGGGGCCTGTATGTAACTTCCTACATACAACATGTTACCCTGCGGCAAATACTCTAGAAAACTGGTCCCGTAATCGAGATGTGCGGCAATCGCCTCTAGATCCGATTCCGAGAAGAGCTCGTAAAGTGTCATGAATCTTGCCCTGCAGATCAACATTTGGGCGACAATGAGACAGCGTGACATCCTGGGATGGTAGTGTTTGAGACGGTGCTGCTCTGGCGCCCGGGTTCACAGTCACTAGTCCTGTCCTAGCCTGCTCGTCATCGCAGCATCCGGTCGTTGTGGTTCTTCTGCGGAAAGACATTCGCATCGCTGTTGGGCAACAGGAGGCTTGATAGATACCGATACGATATCGCGCGAGGATAGCGAATGGCGAATTCCGTGTTCGTCGTAGGAATGGCTGGTTCGGGCAAGTCTACTCTCACCGCGACCTATCTGGAGTGGCTCAGGGCATCAGACCAGAGTGTGATAGTTGCAAATATGGATCCCGGTGCGATCGCCCTACCATACAATCCTGACATTGACGCTCGCCAGTATGTGGATGTGGAGAAGTTGATGTTGGATTATCAGCTCGGCCCAAACGGAGCACTAATCATGGCGTCAGATCTACTCGCGGACCACTTAGAGGAGATGAGGGACGAAATTGACGCGGCCAATCCAGATTTAGTTCTAGTGGACACGCCGGGCCAGATAGAACTCTTCGCTTTCAGGGAAGGAGGAAGATTCATTGCAACGCAATTGACCGAAGACAACAAGGCAGTGCTTTTTCTGATGGATGCGCCCTTCTCGCGCTCACCACTGAATTTCGCGTCGAACGTTTTCTTAGCAGCGGCAATCTACAGCAGGGTCTTACAGCCTCAAGTTTACGCGCTTTCCAAGACCGACCTCGTCAGTGCGCTGGAGATAGATGAAATGGTGAGCTGGGCGACCGAAAAGGGGGAGTTCGAGACGGCTGTCGACAGATTGAAGGAGCAGAACCTCTCGATCATTACCAAGGACTTGGCCAACGCGGTATTCAGAACCGAACTAATCTCCGAACCTATACCAGTGTGCGCCAAAGACGGGTCGGGGCTTGTCGAACTCAACGCAGCTATTGGCCGCATACTCACGCGAGGAGAAGAACCAACTGCCTAGGAAGCCGATGAAACTACCTAGCATGACACAGGTTGACCGTAGCTCGCACTCCGGAGTAATCGTCTAATACGAGGGACAACGCGCGCCTTCACTGACAGGTAAGGATCGCGCAATCAATGCCCCCGTCGGCAGCCCAGACGATCATTGAACACGCCCTCCGCGAGAACAGAAGAGTGCTGCTTGAGCCTGAGGCAAAGAACATCTGTCGCGCATACAACATGCCAACCCCCGAATTCTCAGTCGCCACGAGCCCGCGAGAAGCCGCGGAAGTTGCAGAAGAAGTCGGGTTTCCGGTCGTACTGAAGATCGTCTCCGTGGACATTCTCCACAAGACTGAGGCGAACGGGGTCCTCTTGGATCTGAAGTCTAGGCAGGATGTGGAAGAGGGATATCAGCGCGTGGTCGACAATGCTATGGCGTACAATGGAAACGCTCAACTTGAAGGTGTCCTTGTTCAACACATGGCTCCGAAAGGCGTCGAAGTAATCGTGGGCGGTCTCCGCGACAGCCAGTTCGGTCCGACGATCCTGTTCGGCCTCGGAGGGATTTTCGTGGAAGTGCTTAAGGATGCGACGTTCAGAGTCGCTCCCTTGACGGATTTGGATTCTCGGGAGATGATCAGGGAGATTCAATCGTACCCCGTTTTGAAGGGAGTCAGGGGACAGGGCCCTGCTGACGAAGTGGCAATAGCGGGCATACTGCAAGCCGCTTCGCGGGTAATGATGGAGAACGCGTCAATAGAGCAGATGGACCTAAACCCCATCATGATCTATGGGAGCGGAGCAAACATAGTTGACGCAAGAATGATTCTAGGTGCCAGTTAGCGAATCAGAGTGAGCAGAAACGGACAAGGGATTAATTAGGGAGGATCAGGTGTCTTGGGCCATCTCCACGATCGCGGGTTCACTTTGAAAAGTATAATTCCAATCCTTTTCATTCTCCTCATCGCCCTCGGCTCTCTCCCAGCGGCATGGTCCAAGACAGATGGCCCTCAAATTCAAACGCTGCCTGTCCGAACTGTGCCGCTAACCATCAATATCGTTCTGATCGGATTCGACTCACACACGATTGACCAAGACTATCTGCGATGGCGAGGAAATACCGTACAGAACTCGGTGAACAACGTCATCTCCACTGGGAACATTACGGGCGTTACTTACGATCTGACGTACAATTTCGTGTATTCAAGCAACGAGTTCCAAGATAGCCTCACGAACTACCTGAAATCCATTGAGCAAAAGAAACTCGTTTACAATCCTTGGTTCAGAGCGATAACGGCGAACTATTTCTACGACGCTGAGAAGGTGGAGACCTGGTTCCTTACCAACAGCGCAGGGTTCGGAGGCCTTCCCGCTAACGGGTACACGTTTGTGTTTGCCAACTTGACAAGGTTGCCATCCGTAACTGAACAACAGATCAGCACAGAAAATACCTCCAGCGCTACCCCTCACTACTACTCAACGAGGTACGTGGACAAAGATCTGGATTACCAGATACGATATCGCGACTTCTCGGTTGGGTGGGGCGGAAAGAATAGACTGTGGTTCCTCGACATGGCTTCCGGTCCGGAGTTCTGGACTTGGTCGAGTTCGGAAGGCGTCCCGCACCTTCCAATGCAAATCGCGATAGACCTCTTCCGCCTCGACATCCATTCCGCCTACGGTAAACAGTGGCTTTCGCAGTACGTCGCGGACTACATCTATGACGCCGTGCTTAACCTCGCAATTCCCGTCTTCGTATACCAGCCCTTTTACAGTCGCACTTACAGAATAGTTGTGAACGTAGTAGACAATCGCACTGACAAGGAAAGGGCCGTCGTGCCGATAGAGAGCACGATTCACGCCGACTTGATCAAACAAGCATTCGTGCAGCTCCTGCCCTACTCCGAAGTAAGAGTCGAAACCCACCTCATCAAGGCCAGCGAGAGGCCGGATTTGCAAGCAATCATCATGGAGAACACCGTGACGCCACCTTCCGACCTGGCACTCGGTAGGTATGTAGATACTCGACCCGTCTACAGATACCTTCAGGACCACCTGTCCGAATTCGCGGGTCCTGTGAGAAGAGATGCGACTGAGGTGACCGTCCCAGTCTTCGCTTTCGCATTCACCGGAGGAATCTACTTCGGCTACACCAGCAAGTGGTACGTTGCCACTCTCAAGGTTGACGAAAGCAACTTTCTTGGCATTTCCCTCGGAGACATGGCCCTGATTGGGATGAATCAGATGGAGTTTCAGAGAGGGGACAACGTTAGTCCTCCGCAGCTCGGCAAAGGGATAGGCTTCACGCAGTCCACAATTCATGAGGCCGGCCATTCGCTCGGCCTGATGCACCCTCACCAGTTCGGGTACCTAGAGGACTTCGAGTCGTCAGCCATGAGCTACTGGTCGTGGGAATATCAGTTCAGCCAATTTGACAAAGATGCCATCAACAGGGCGCATGCAGATCAATTGATCAACTCAGCGCTGATGTCTCTTATCCAAGCCCAGAATGTCCTTGGCGGTCGAATAGCGTTCGGAGCGGTCGGAGACCAGATCGGCTCAGCAAGAAGCCTGTTGGATCGGGCGCTCGAAAAATACGACTCGATGCAGTACGCCTTAGCAGTTGAAATCGCCGCCAGAGCGGCTCAAGCCGCCTCTAATGCGTTCACGCTCGCCTTGACTGCTCCCCACCTCATGGCAGCTGTGCTCGTCGCGCTCATCATAGGAATCGTCGTAGGGTCCAGCCTCATGTTCATGGCGTTTAGGAAATATGACATAAAGGCCAGGCGAAGAAGGTAGACGTGAAAGAGAGAGGTGCTCTCATGGACTCGACAACAATCCTGACACCTGTCGAGCACCTCTATCGTGAACTCGAACAACTCAAATCGAGCAATGCTGACAAGAAGAACTCAATCCGAGAGCTGAAGACGCGGATCGACCAAACGGTGAGGCAACGAGACGAGTTGAACGCCGAGGTCAGGCGAGTCTCAGTTGAAGTCAAGAAACTGAGAGAGCAACGTGACTCCCTGAATGCGAAAGTCAAAGAACTCAAGACCAAGCGCGATCGACTACGCGATGAGGCATCGAAGAAACGGGAGACACTCTCAAGACTCTTAGAGCAAGCCAGACAGATCTCTGAAGACTTACACGGAAGCATGTCCGATGTGCTCACACAGATCAAACGCTTAGAATGGTACATCCAGACGAACCCGCTCTCCACAAAAGCCGAGCGGCAACTCGTGGCGAAGATCGGTGCCTTAGAAGCAAACCTAGCCAAACACAAGGGGCTGAGGAACGTAAGAGATAATCTTCTCAAGCTGAAAGTCGAGGTCGGAGCGCTACGAATTCAAGCTCAAGCCACGCATGAGGAGCTCACGAGGCTTGCTAGGGAAAGCGAGAAAGTGCACGTAGCCATGCATGAACTTGTGAAAATCCTCGACTCCTCAAAGAAGGCTGCAGACCAGAAACACGCTGAATACGTACAGCAAACCAAGGAACGCCATGAAGCAATCGTGACACTCCGGAACAACATACAACGCATCGAGCAGATCCGAACACAGATCGGTGAAACCAAGACTTCATCCAAAGTTGCGAAGGCAGAACAAGTCAAATCGAAGTATAAGGAAGCCGCAAATCAGAAGCTCCGGGCAGGAAGGAAGCTATCCTTTGAGGAGTTCCAAGCACTAATGGGAGACTCCGTCTCGGACAACGAAGAAGACTGATTAGGAAACCTGAAGAATGCCTCGCATTGGAATAATCGGCGGAAGCGGGCTTGAAAGCCTTCTGAAGGCCAGCAAAACTACCTCGTTGGAGACGCCCTATGGTCCTGCTCCACCAATCCTCATCGGATCAATGGGCAACGACGAAGTCGCCTTCTTACCTCGACATGGGGTCAAGCACGACCTTCCTCCTCACAAAGTGAACTACCGTGCAAATCTGCACGCGCTGAGACAGGTAGGAGTGGAACGGATAATCGCCACCAACGCCGTTGGCGGGATAAACCCAAACTACGAACCAGGGGACCTGTCAGTTCCTCAGGACATTGTCGACGTGACAAAATCCCGAATCAACACTTTCTACGAAAGCTCACCTGTAACCCACGTGGACGTGTCGGAACCCTACTGCCCACAACTAAGGAAGATACTGCTCGACACGTCGCGGAGTGTAAAGGTCAACGTATGGGGAGACTCGGTACTTGCGGCGACCGAAGGACCACGATACGAAACACCTGCGGAAATACGGATGCTTGAGAAATTCGGCTGCGATATAGTCGGAATGACAGGCGCTCCAGAAACCTTTCTAGCCCGAGAACTTGAGATGTGCTACGCAGCTGTCTGCTTTATCTCAAATCGCGCAGCGGGCAAGCAGGCTAGGCTGTCTGCTGTAGAAGTAATGGAAATTGGAAAGAAGATAATGCCTCAAATGATCGAGATCCTACGGAACGCCGTCACGAAGATTCCAATGGCTAGAACATGCGGATGTGCCAAAGCGACACACGAAGCACAAGTGTAGTCCCATGCTCCCTACGCTCCTAAAAGCAACTGGCGCCTACAAGATCTACGAGAAATGGCTTGAAGAGAGCATTTCATCCAAAGGTTTGCCTGAACATGTGGGAATAATACTCGACGGAAACCGAAGATGGGGATTTGAGAAGCACGGCGCTAGACTAAACGGCCACTTTTACGGTGCAAAGACCGGAGAGCACTTCCTCGAATGGTGCCTCGATCTCGGAATCACAACCGTCACACTTTACGTGTTCTCCACCGAGAATTTCCTAAGGCCGCAGGACGAAGTTGCGGCCATTCTGAGAATTATAGAGGCGGAAGCACGTAAGCTGATCACCGATTCCAGAATTCACGAACACCAAGTGCACGTAAAAGCCATCGGACGACTCGAACTCCTCCCAGACTCGCTCAGAACGGTCCTTACGGAGGTTGAGAAGGTTACGGATGCCTACAATCAGCACTATCTGAACATCGCCGTGGCATACGGAGGGCGGGCGGAAATTGTCGACGCTGCAAAACGAATTATCGACGAAGTTCAGAGTGGAACTTTGGAAGCAGATTCAGTTGATGAAGATGTCTTCACGAAGTATCTCTACACGTCCCACTTGCCCAACCCGTACCCTGAGCTCATAATTCGCACATCCGGCGAGGAAAGACTGAGTGGTTTTCTCATCTGGCAGGCGGCTTATAGCGAGTTCGTCTTCCTGGACGTTTACTGGCCTGAGTTCCGCAGAATAGACCTCCTGCGGGCAATACGAACCTATCAGCGTCGCAAACGTAGGTTCGGCACATGACACAATGCAGCACGTTCCCCTCAGTTCACATATAGCCTGTCGGACGCTCCTACAGTCTATTGAGTGAGCAGGGTCACCGTACGCGTTTAGGCGAATTTGTCTTGCTTCATCCAGTTTCGAAAGGCAACACCATGCCAACATTGACATGAGTTTATTCATACAAATCATCATGAAAGTGTAACCAAGCCTTATCTTCGCACCTTTGCAGCATGCCGTCAACCACGTAAGTCGCTGAAGTTACAGAATTTCGCGCACGCCGCGGCTGGCAGGAATTCAAAATGGTGTATATCAAAAGAGTGGACCTCAGAGGCTTCAAGACTTTCGGGAAAAAGGCTTCAGTCCATTTCGGCCGAGGTCTCACCATCATAACCGGTCCTAACGGCTCAGGAAAATCGAACATTCTGGACTCAGTCAAGTTCGCGCTGGGAGAACTGAGCCCAAAGGAATTGAGAGGCGAAACAATCGGCGACCTGATTCACAAGAGCTCACAGACAACTTCTCCCCGCTCAGCATACGTGGCCGTACAGTTCGACAACCACGACAGACGAATCCCCATAGACTCAGAAGCGGTCACAATCTCGCGGGAATTCAGGCGCGGAGGCGAAGGCATCTATCGTCTGAACGGGAAGCGAATATCGAGAAAACAGCTCACAGACATTCTGTCGTCCGGCGACATACAGGTATCAAGCTACAACATCGTCCCCCAGCATGCCATAACTAGACTGGCCGAAGTGACAGCCGAAGAACGTCGCAGAATAATCGAAGACATGATCGGAATAGCCGTCTACGACGTGAAGAAGGAGTCAGCCCAAACTGAGCTTCGTCAGGCCGATGTCAATCTTCAAGTCGCATCGGCCAAGATCGAAGAAGTCAGGCTTCGAGTCGAATCACTTGAACGCGAGCGCAACAACTACCTGAAGTATATGCAAATAAGAAAGGAGATAACCCAACTCCAAGCCAAGTCCCTCTCGCACAGAATCAAGAAAGCGCGAGAGAAAGCAAGCCAGCTCGAATTGGAGATCACTGACGCTCAACGGAGCCTTCAAAATCTCAAAACAAGAAGAGACGAGCTCATACAGGAAAAATCTGGCATCGAGAAAGAGAAGCGAGAATACGAAGACTCAGTAGCCGAAAAAGGTAGCACGAGACTTCTTGAAGTGCAGCAGGCAATCGGTGAGATCAACGCCAACATAGCCAGCTTGAAAGCACAGGCAAGCGCAACAGAATCGAATATCAAGTCACTTGAAAACCAAAAGGCCGACCTCGAAAAGAACTCCCAGGAAATTCTCGAAAAGATGACGAGCTCCAAAAACGAGCTCAGAACGCTAAGGGTTGAAAGAGCAAGACTCCTCAAAATAATTGAAGGACTCCAAGCACGAGTTGACGAATCAAACAATGTTCTGTCAGAACATAGGGGAAAACTAGGCGAAAACAGCAAGGAAGCCGAAGACTTAGACCGCTCAATAAACGCACAGACGCACAGGATCATCAAATTCAACGCTCAGATCAAAGCCAGCGCCACAAAGATCGATCTGCTGCAAAACCATCTGCACACTCTGAGATCTAGAAAAGAAGAGTATGAGACTTTGCTGCTGACAGTCACGAAGCGACTTGAGGACTTGAGGGCAGTGAGGAAGGAACAGGAGTCAAGGCTCGGTGCGTTTGATGAGAAGATCAATCAATACGCGAACCTCAAGAAAGAGAGAGCAAAAGAGATAGAGCATGCCAACGAAGTTGCAAAAAGAGCTAACACTGCACTTGTCGAGATTGATACGCAAAAGACCCTAGCGGAAAGCATGGCGTCCGAAGACAAGGCCCTAGCGCTCATCGAGAAGATGGCAAAGGCAGGATCCGTTCAAGGCGTATATGGCAGACTCCACACGCTCGTCAAGGTCAAGAGCGAACACTCCAAAGCAGTTGAAGCAGCCGCGGCAGGCTGGATGAAAGCGCTCGTCGTGAAAAACCTGGAGACCGCAGTCTCGTGCATCGAGCTTCTGAAGAAGGCTAGGGTCGGCAGAGTGAAGCTGATTCCACTAGGAGACCTGCATGTTGGGAAGAGAGTCAACCTGCCAAAGAGTTCTAGGGAAGTCTTAGGTGCGCTAGGCGATCACCTGGTCTTCGATGAACCATTCAAGCCCGCTGTTGACTATGTTTTCGGCGACACAATTCTAACTTCCAGTCAAAAGTCCGCGTTTCTCGCGTCCCTGAAAGGAATACGAGCGGTGGCCGTCACGGGAGACCTTTACGAACCCGGAGGTGGGATGGAAACAGGCTTCTTCAGGCAACCGTTCGACCTCTCTCGGCTTTTGCTGAGCGGACAGACAGTCGAGCAGCTGAAGACCACGCTCTCGTCCCTCGAACGAATGGCCGCCAAGGCGAGGGAGGAGATCGCGAGAATTGACCAAGAAATCCTAGATGAGAATGGGCGGAAGGTTCAAAGTCAGAACCTGATACGATCAACTGACAGGGAAATAGCCTCCTTCTCGGAAAGTCTGGATAGAGGAAAGAAGAGCATCGAGGACACAGACGTTCGAACGGAGCGCATAGTTCACGAAATTGGCACGGAGCAAGCTATCCTAGAAGCCAGCGTAGCGCACAAGTCTGTGATACAGCGACGATTAGTGGAGTTGGAACGCGGCCGAAGTGCACTGAAACTGCGTTCCCGCTCTGCCACGCTATTGGAGAAAGAGAATGAGCACGCGAAACTTGTTAGCGAATTGAATGAGCTTGTCCGTCAGAAGATCGAAACGGAAAGTCGAATTGAATCATTGACATCAACCGTGACAGTGATCGAGCCCTCCGTCGACCAAATGAAGATCCAAAGTTCCAGCATTCAAAAGCAATGCGATAAAGCGGCTTCTGATCTGACGTTAACAAGGGCGGAGACTGAGAAACTCCAAAATCAGCTCAAACAGCTTGAGGCAACGCGAGACCAACTTTCGGGCGAACTCTCCGGGGTGAAGGCAAAACGGAATGAATTCGACGCACAACTCAGAAAGATCGAAGGAGAAATCACCAAACTACTTGATGAACTAGACCCGATAAACAGCCGACTTGCAGACCTAGGAGCATCTGCCAAGAATGAAAACATGCAGATCGACTATCACATGAACCAGTTGCTAGAACTCGGGTATTCCGACATCGTAGAGGTGACCGATGATGAAATGGAAAGCGTTCAAAGAACACTTCCAATCCTAAAGAAGGAATTATCGGACATCGGCGGTGTGAACGAACTCGCAGCGTCCCAGTATGAACAAGTCAAAGAGAACTACAAGCACCTCGCGTCTAGGATTTATGAGCTCGAAAAGGAGAAACTCTCGATCATCCAGTTCATGAACGAACTCGACCAGCAGAAACTTGAAGCGTTCATGGAAGCATTCAATCAAGTCAGCCAGTCCTTCAACGAGATATTCTCAACAGTCACTAGCGGAGTAGGACGCCTATTTCTTGAGAACCCGGAATCACCGTTCGAAGGTGGTGCGGACATCAGGCTGCAGTTCCCCGGCAAGACCGAGATGACTATTGGGAGCGCAAGCGGCGGCGAAAAATCCGTGGGAACCGTCTGCTTCATTCTGGCTCTTCAGGCCATTCACCCAATGCCGTTTTACATGATGGACGAGATTGATGCACACTTGGACGTAGTTAACTCACAGAGACTTGCAGAGCTGCTTAAGTCGAAATCGAAAGGGTCGCAGTTCATAGTCGTTTCATTGAAAGATGTAACGATCGCAAGAGCCGACAGCGTCTATGGTGTGTTCATACAGGAAGGCACGTCACAAGTGATTGGCTTGCCGATGCAGGAGGTCAAAGCGGTTGGAAGAGCTAAGTAAGCCGTTCTGGCTCAGGCCTCCTTACCTTATCCTCTTTGACTTGTTAAGGCTTCACAGGATCAAGCCTTGGGATGTTGACATCGCGTTCCTCCTCAACTCTTTCCTCGCGGAGATGAAGAACAATGGTTACATCGATTTCTCCGCTTCGGGCACCGCTCTTTTGTCCTCATCCGTTGTTCATCGCATGAAATCTGAACTAGTCTTGAAGATGGAGGAACCACCCAAACCTCCAACACCTAAGCCAACCGATGAAGTCCCACCTCCACTCCCCTTCCCGCTCAGGTTCGAATACACATCAACATCCGTTGCGGAGATTCTACGCACACTCCAGGAGGTCTTGACGAATGAGAAAACAATTCTCGCGAAGAAACCGTTCGTGTTAAGCCCTCCCTCAGTTTTCGAGCAGCTGGATGAATTTCTCGCGAACATTGAGGAAAACATTCAGGACTTCTACGCAGAACTGATTAAGCTGGCCATCAGAGGCGTGCCGATCTCCTTCAGACAGATGGTGAAGAACAAACCGTTCATTCAAATCGTCCGCGTCTTCATCATGTTGCTGTTCCTAGCCCACCAAAAGAAGGTCATTATACAGCAAGTTGAGCCAAGCCATGACATACTGATTCGCCTAGGAGAGGTGTCGCCGCCAATTGCCTGAAACTCAGCAACCAGCAACCTCCCCACAAAAATCGGGTGCGCTATCGCCGCAGAAATCCAAGAGCAAGATGGCGCTCGTTGAAGCGGCCCTATATGTTACGGGGCGACCCATTGACTTGAAGACACTAGGTTCGGTCGTCGGCTTTCGGTCGGAAGACAAGACCCGCGAGCTTGCTAGACTGGTGAAGGTGAAGTACGGAAGCGACGGCAGCTGTCTGGAGGTTTTGGAGCTGAGCGACGGAAGGTTCGTAATGCAACTCAAACCCCAGTACGTTAAACACGTCAAGAAGCTGGCATCGAGGCAACTGTTGACATCGGGCCCGATGAAGACCTTGTCATTCATCGCATATAGACAGCCAATCCCACAGTCGTATGTGGCAAAGGTGCGTGGAAACCTTGCATACTCACACGTGAAACAGTTACGTGAGACTGGACTGATAGCGGAACAAGCGCTGGGACGTACCAAAGTGCTAAGCACAACCCCAAATTTCGCAGATTACTTCAACCTAAGCCACGACCTGCCCATGATGAAGAAGCAGCTTGAGAAGATGTTTCAATCCATCAGGACGGGCAAAGCCTCCAAGAAGAAAACGTCGTCGCCCACAGGTCTAGCACCAAACACATTGAAGCCTGCGTCCTAGATGGCTACTGTGCTACGCTGGGGTAGCTCGCCCAACGCGACTCACCCTAGCCTTTCCCAGAATCCGGTTCTTCTTCGTATTGCCTCGGCAAACGAAACTTTCTCATCAGACGCGCCCTAGTTGCCTCAAGCGTCCAAACAGCTCCATAGGACAGGTGATCTCCTGCCTGCGGCATGGCTACTTCGCGAGTGTCTCCGGATTCGGCCACAACATCGAGGGGAGCTCTTGGAGTCATGTAAGTGCCCGCTAGAATCATAGCTACGACTCCGACAAAGACGAGCAAGCCGCTCGACAAGTCAGGATACAAAGAGATGAGAAGTCTGTTCGCAAAGGGATCAACAGCGTAAAGAAGGCTTAGGCCAACGAACAGCAAGACCGATAACCTCCCGAAATAATACGATCCGCCCGAAAGAGTCGAACGCGCAGCCTCAAGCATTCTTACGTCCTCATTGGAGAGACGGCTGGCTCCTGCATGTCGGGCTGCACCAACCATGAGAAACATGTCGAACACGTCAGCTGCGCGATAGAAAGGAAGAGTGAAGACGGCAACTGCTACTAGCAGCCCGACTGAATTGGCAAGTCTCATGAACGCCACAGCGGTTAGGAATGAGAAAATCATCCCGGCAGCAGTAACGACCACCATAAGTGGTGGAAGAACCGAGAAGAGCCTAGCCAACCTGTCTTGCTTCGCGCCCCGACCGCGAAAAGCCCAATTGATCAGATAAGACTGAGTCGCTGACCGTTCCTTCGCGCCCAGTTTCGCAAGTAGCTCCTCTGCGCGAGAAATCCGCCTCCGCAGCGCGAGGTAAGTTAGTGCGTAACCACCGAACGCGAATGAGCCCAGCAAAACGAAGTCTAGCGGCATCTCGCGAACTCCTCGGAAAACCTCAGCTCCGTTCCGCGTGAAATGTACGTGTCTGGTTGGCTAAAAGAACAACTCTGGTGCAAGTGCGAAAGCCTACTCGAAACATCCCGTCATGCAGCCGTGATGCCGACTTCCGTGTTTGACTGTTCACAACCCTTAAATGAACGGGAACTTGCCTGTCACCGAAATCCCAAATCGGAGCAGGTATCGCAGAATGCCCCAGTGGCATGGAAATCTCCACAAGCGCAAGAAGACAGGCGGAAAAAGGCACATCTTCCGTGGCAAACGCGCATTCGAAATGGGGAGCGACGCCGCGGAAACGATAGTAGGCGAACCGCGCATTGCGAGAAGCCGCGGGCGCGGAGGCAAGACAAAGCTAAGGGCACTTGCGGTGAACGTTGCCAACGTTACTGACCCCGCGACAGGAAAAAGTCAGAAGACTGAGATTCGCGGAGTTGTCAAGAACCCCGCTAACGTTGATTACCAACGACGGGGCGTAATAACAAAGGGCGCGGTTCTCGACACACCTCTCGGGCAGGCAATTGTGACTTCACGACCAGGCCAAGACGGAGTCGTTAACGCGATCTTAGTGCAAGAAGCACAGAAATGACCACTTGATCTTTCTTCCAACAGTGGAACATGTTGAAGCAGTCCGGCAGGCTCATAGTCTGGCCCTCGAACCTGGATTCGGTCAAATCCCGAAATGAGGGTCGAAAGGTGCCGAAGGGCGTCGGTGTTCAATCGCCACGGCTTGAAGAAATCAGTCAGGCTGCAGAGCGGCTTTCTCTGGAGCCAGAGCTTGCACCGGGCAAGTCTCGTCCAGACGCTTGGTGGGAGAGAGGCGGGTACGCCATTCTGCCTAGGCATGGGACTCGCAACTCCATATTGCGTTCACTAGCGAGCGAGATTAGAAAGATGAGAGCCGCGAAGGCTGCTCAAGAGAAGACTCGGAAGTAGCAACTGCCAATCTAGGTTTCAATGTCTCCCATTACGGTTACGTCGACTTCACGGCCTGCCTCAAACCCCGCAAGATCCTCTGGAATTACCACGATCCCATTCGCTGCAACCATGCTCATCAGAACCGATGAGCGCTGAATGGGCAATGGTTCCGCTACCAAACCTTGCTGAGTTCTCCTTAGTCGGACACGTACGAACGTTCGGTGTCCCTCCTGGCCTGAGATCGACTGCTTCAAGACTGCTTTGACAACGGGATCTGCAGGCACGCCATTGCCCATCAGTCGAGCGACCAAGGGCCTCGCGAAGACTCGAAAAGCGATCATGGCCGAGACTGGAACACCTGGCAAGGATAGGATAGGTTTGCCATTCACAACAGCTAGTCCGGTTGGCAGTGATGGCCGCATCGCGATACCGTGAACAAGCATTTCGGGTTTGCCCAATTTGTTGATACACTTTGGGACCAAATCCTTCTTCCCGACTGATGAGCCCGCAGTTGTGATTACGATGTCGCACGATCTGACAGCCTTTCGCATTAGGCTGAGTATCTCGCACTCGCTGTCGCGCGCAATTCCGAAATCGACCGGCTGCGCCCCCAGCTCAAGGGACATAGCTGAAAGGACTGTTCTGTTCACGTCTACGGTCTTAGCCGCATCTCCCCTTCTCGCTAGATTCGTGAGCTCATTCCCTGTCGATATGATGCCGATTCGCGGAGGCTTTGCAACTCGGAGCTTGGTAATCCCCAAAGCTCTCAGTAAGCCCAAGTCTTGTGAACGCAGCCGGTGACCTTTGCTGAGGACAAGCGCTCCCGGCGCAACATCCTCGCCCTTCTTCGAAATGCCCTTCCCGGGCAAAATTGGAACGTGAACTGAAATTCTGCCGACCTCAGGCGTTCTAGTGTTCTCAATCATCACAACAGCATCAGCTCCTCGAGGCACTACGCTACCCGTAGCGACGGCAACCGTCTGTCCTGGCATTACTTCGACCCGCGGCACTTCTCCTATCCTACTCTCACCAACGACGTTCAACGTTGAGGGTTGAGCTACCGTGGCACTCGCAACATCCGATGACCTAACAGCGTAGCCGTCCACAACGGAGCGATCCACCGGGGGTAAGAACTTCTTGGAAACAATGTCCTCGCTCAGAACGCGCCCCAACGCTCGCGCGACACTTATGGATTCGGTTCTGGGCTTGGACGAATTCAAAGCTTGTAGGAGAGTTCGAAGCGCATCGTCCACCTTCATTACGTTTTGGAAACCTTTCGTCTGAAGATTGCTCATAGTTCAGCGCTCGCGATGAGGTTATGACTACCTCTTAAGAATATTACAAGTGCGGGGCTTGGCACGTTGACGAGCGCGCTCGAAATTCTAGACGCAACCGCGATTCTCGTTCTAGTCCTCGCATCGTTGCTTGCAGGCAGGTGGCTTCTGAGAAGACGCGGACCAGGAGACAAGGAGCCGATCATAGAGCTCGAACGGTTGGTGCATTGCAGTGCCTGCGGTTCCATGATTCCGGAGAGTGTTCGGAAATGTGCTTTCTGCGGAGCTTGGCAACGCGAACTGATCAAACCTTAATTAGCGACATGCAGGCCAACTGCCGCGAGCCGCCGAGGCAACACGAGCCGCCGTATGCGCGCATTGCGTAGACGACAGCTCAGTGGTCAGAGCAGCGGACCCTTGCAAACCTCAAGGGGCTGAAGCTGTTAAACGGGCAGATATGCAGACACCCGTTGGTCGCAGGTTCAAGTCCTGCCGGCGGCGCCATGATCTTTGGATTTCACTGTGCCCACAGATTTCTTGTTGTCGCCGTCAGGTTGAGCGGAATCGGAACGATACCGAGGGGCCACGGGAATACCTGTAACTTAGCCTCCATCAGCTGACCAAACGAGACTATCGATATCTCGGGGCCTCCCGCAGATCAGCTGCAATTTGTGAGTAGCGCTGTTCGTGGACTCAACTGGCGCGCCAATGTCTGGACAATAGTCGTTCCGGCTTCACTTCGAGCCCTTGTGAACATCGTTTACGATGGCGCCAATGATGAAGACCGGGACACCTACTGAGATCAAGTAGAAGGCTATCCGATAGGCGCTAATATCCTCCACAGGCACCGACAGTCTCAGATACAGTAGGTAGAACCCATATACCCAGGCGAAATTGCCTAGAACATAAAGCACCCCGCTAATCGTTCGCTTCAAATTCGCTATGAACGACCCATCCAGAAGGACGAGAAGACCAGCGAGGATCGGTATGAAGACCATTTGGCTGTAGACCGGTATGTCTGATTTCGCCATTAATCTCTGTACAAAGAATAGATTGTTGAAATTCAGCCCAGCATAGACGAGTAGAATTAGACCTAGCACGTAGAACACGATGCCAATCATGGACCGTGCGGACAACTCGACGCACATGCCGTATTGGCGACAAAGGCTTCTATAAGCTTCTATAAGCTTCCACAAATTCATAGGGTGATTTTGGGCTGAGAGGGTTTTAGCATGCACATCCGCGAATTTAAGCTCGAAGACTATGATGAGACCATGAAGCTCTGGAAAGAGAGCGGACTGATAATTCGCCCGGGAGACGACTTAGCAGGAATCAAACTCAAGCTTGAGCGAGACTCAGATCTCTTTCTAATCGCTGAGGAGGATGCAAAGATTCATGGCATCGTTATGGGTGCTTGGGACGGCCGGCGAGGATGGATCAACCACCTGGCAGTCAGACCAAGCCATCAGCGGAAGGGAATAGGAACGGCACTCATTCGCGAACTCGAGAAACGACTTGCCAGAAAGGGTGCAAGAAAAGTGAATGCTCAGGTCTACGATTCGAACAAGAACTCCATCCAATTCTTCAAGTCAATGGGTTTTGAGGTCCACACCGACCTCATCATGGTAGGCAAAATGCTGGATGAATGAATCTCATGTGTTGACGGAGTCGGTGTGGCTAGGACGCCTTGATTTCGGGCACCGGCAGATACTCGCAAATCTCCGTCGGCTTCTCAAGAATACGATTGATGGTGACCTCGCCTATTATCCTGCAGTATTTGGCTATCTGCCCCAGATTCCACACTATGATACGCAAACTAGCAGCAGCGCCCGGATCTCTCACATGAGTTAGAACTTTCTGAGTCAACTTCCGCTCATCACTCTCCGCGTTCTGCACCATCTCTACCCCGTCATTGGCCAAGTGGATCTCCGAAGTCAGGAGGGCTTTGAGCATATGATCGGAGATTTTCGAAACTTGGCTGGCGTATTTGGCGATGTCGTTGAGTATCGTCTCGCTAGCGATGTCCCGATCCTTGAGAACCAAAACCTCGTCTGCGATACTCTCCGCAGAATCCGCCATTTCTTCCAGTGTCTTTGCCACGACTCGGTTCCCAGGAATATGGATGGGTGATTCTATTCCTATTTTCGATCCAACGCTTCGGTCTCTAATCGACAACAGAAGTTGTCTCACAATGAGCCAATAAATCCTATCAGATTCCTCCTCCATGTGAGCAACCTCAGTTGCCAGTTCGGGCCGCCTCTCAACCAAGGCCTTGATCGAAGCATCCAGCATAGAGGAAATGATGATGTGTAGGCGTCGCATGAGGCCATAAATCGGGAACCTAGTCGGATCTACGAAGCTCTGCAAGGTGACCTGCTTCAAGGTCTGCTCGACGATGCTCAGCCCAGTAAGACGCTGCGTGGTTGCTCGAATCTCGTCAAGATGAATCTTCTTGAGCTCATCCTTCGCCGCGACTTGAATCGTATCGTGGCCAAGAATGTAGTTCGCGGTTATCACACGGGTCAGCAGGTTGTTTGAGTTGCATAGGTCCGCGTTCACGATACAGTTTTTGACTTCCTCTCGTTTGTGTTCCGTCCCCGGGATGAGCTTCAGGGATCCATCGTCTTCGCGTTTGATGGAGACGATATCACCGGCTTTGAGCTTGACATCTTCAACCCAGTCCCTGGGCAGCGAAACTGTCAAGGTGGAATACCCAACCCTCTGGACCTTTCTGGCTTCCATTGAAGGCCGCCCGACAGATAGAATATAGTTTAAGCACTAGAATATAGGCTTCGGCATCGTTTCTCACACTCTACACTTACCGAACTTGGCCTATAGAAATACCATCAGTTATGACAAGTATGTTTGTACACTTTTCAAATAAATACTCAAGGCGCAACTGAAAATGCAAAGGAGAATACGTATTCACCAATCCGACGAACGCCCGTCTCTATACGTTCCTCGGGCTCGCTAACAAAGGTCATCCTGATATGTCCAGCACCCTTGCTGCCGAAGAATGAGCCTGGTATCGCAACCACACTCTTTCTGTAGAGCAGCCGGTTACAGAGTTCCTCCTCATCCCTATCCATGGCTGCCAAATATCTTCGCATGTCTACGAAGAAGTAGAATGCCCCATCTGGTCGGGCCGTCCTTGCCTCGGGCAGATGTTCCTTAATGCATTTCTCCATAAAGTCTCTTCGAGCCTGGTAGGTCGGTATGACGGTGTCGCGCAAATAACGTTCTTTGATGTCTCCAGTCATGAAACGGAGCATTGCATGCTGGCTTATCGTGTTGGGTGCAAGGCTAGTATACTGCTTCACCTTCTCCATCGCATCAATGATTACCGCCGGCCCGAGAGCATACCCTAGGCGTAGGCCGGGAACTGAAGCTTCCTTGGAAAAACTCCCCACGGAGATTACTTGTTCATGTGCACTTGGCAACGAGGTTATCCTCGGCTGAACGGCGCGGCCGTAGACGATGTCGCGATATGTCGCGTCGTTGACTATCCAGAACTCATGATCGCGAGCCAAATCTAGCAAGCCCTTGACGAAATCCTCTCGGATGATTCTACCGGTCGGATTGTCCGGGCTGAGAAGGGCTACTGCTTTCGTTCGGCGGGTTATGAGAGACTTCAGGGTTTCCAAGTCGGGTTGATAACTTTCTTCAACATTGACTGGAAGCTTGACCAGCCGAGCGCCGGCCAGTTGTGCCGACTCCAAGTAACCCAAGTAAGTTGGATCGGTCACGATTACTTCATCGTTCTTGTTGAACATCGACATGAAAGCGCAGAAGATTCCCTCGGTCGCGCCCTCGGTGAGAATTACTTCAGTCTCGGGATCGTATTCTGCTCCCTGGGCACGTTTCCAGTCATCCGCGATTAGTTTCCTCAACTCCAAGAAACCTCGCGTGCCAGTGTATACAGTGCTGGCCTGTGCATTCTCAGAAACGCGCTTCACTATCTCATTGATGACTTCTTGTGGCGGAGGGAGACTTGGAGCGCCGCCGCCGAACGATATCAGGTCCTTTCTCGTGTTTGCCTCCGCTAGAAGCGCTGAGACGCGTCGGATAGGTGAGATGTGTAGCCCGGTCGCCCTGTCCGAGAGCGTTACCATCTCTCTTATCCCGCTTGGCCGCGCGCCGATGACTGTGCGTGACCTATAACCTTTCCAAATTAGTCTAAATACACTAAATGCCAAAACAAAAATCAAGACGGGAAGTAAGGACCAATGTCTTGGGAGACCCCTTCGATGTGCCTGAACTTCGTAAGAAACGGAGACTGCCATGTGACCAGCGACAAATGTCTCCTAAGAGAAAGGGGCGAACTGGCTAGGAATCAGGATCGCGAATGCCCTCTGCACGGGGGATTCGACGTATGGCTCATGCAGGACGATCGAATACTCGTTAGCGATCTGGGCTTTCCGTCCGAAGAGCCAAAGCAATGCTTGGCATTGGGCATCAATGAGCAATTAGCCACGCAAATCGCTCAGGACAAATCTCGCAAATCCAAGACGATCATACAGACCTCTCAGAGGAAATGCCTTCGTTGTGGGCGGAGTTACTGGTATAGTCTGCATGAAGGCGCTGCGGGACACGTTCAAATCGATAAGGGCTACTTCTGCCCCGACTGCGTAAGTACCGAGAATGGAGAATCGCTGACCGATAGCCTCGGGCGGCTTGGCTACTGGTGTGGCTAGGTCTAACCTACTGAGCCGCCCAAGTGGGGATACAATGAAATGGAGACGTGGATTTGTGTTCTGGCATTGGGTGTGCGCGGACAAACTCCTTGCCTTTCATCAGGGCTACGAAGTTCAGGGCAATTAGCGACTCCTTCTTACCAGCCAAGATATGCTTAACCGATTCCTTGATCTTATCTTCACTGATCTGCGGCGCACAGAGCTCCAAGAATACTCCGAACATCACAGCGTTTGCGAACATTCTAGTGTCCCTCATTTCGCCAGCCAAGCTTTCCTCCTTAAGGTGCTCGGCGATCTCGGTTGCTGGAATTCCGAATTGCTTCACGTCGTCCCGATCAATCCCGGTGTCGATAAGCGACGCGTTGTAGATTAAGAGTCCTTCCGATCTGAGATCGTTCAGGTAGTCCAATGATGGCTGGTTCATGATTAGTTCGACATCTGGAACCTCGGCGATTGGATTATCGATCTCTTCATCGGAAATCACTACGTAGCATTTGGCCTTTCCTCCTCGCGTTTCGGGGCCATAGGATGGTGTGTAGGCGACATGTTTCCCCTGCGTCATAGCAGCATATGCGATGTAGTCTCCAAGCAAAAGAACTCCTTGGCCACCGTGACCGGCAGCTAGCACTTTGACCTTGCTCATTTCTTCTCAACTCCAATCTTGTCCCTGTAAAGGCCAAGCGGGAATTTCTTGATCATGTGATCCCTCACGTACCGCTTTGCTTCAAGAACAGGCAGTTTCCAATTTACTGAGCACGTGCTGAGGAGTTCTACGAATGCGAAGCCGCCGAGGGCTTGAACCCTGAACGCATTCTCAACTGATCTCTTCGCGTCCAGCAAATTCCGGATCGTATAGACTGACCCTCGCTCTCCCTCAATTTCTGTGAGAACTAGGCTGGCCCGCTTTACGTAAGCCGCCCCTTCGATACCGCTGAGGATTCTCGATGCGTCCAGTTCAGTGCCCGTGAGGAGTGCGTCTCTACCGTAGGGGGTTGTGGTCGTGACTTGGCCCGTCAATGTTGTGGGTGCCATTTGCCCTCCGGTCATTCCATAAATGGCGTTGTTAACTAGGAAGACCGTAATCGGCGTGCCTCTCTGGGCTGCGTAGATCAGTTCAAGTAGGCCAATTGACGCGGCGTCGCCGTCGCCCTGAACCGTGAAGATCATCAGTTCGGGTCTCACCCTTTTCAGGCCGGTCGCCACTGCAGGGGCCCTACCATGTGCCGCGACTATGTGATCACAGTTCAGGTAATTGTAGGCCAGCACGCTGCATCCCACAGAGTCTATCATGACAGTCCTTTCGCGAATATCCAGCTCGTCCATAGCCGATGCGATGAGTCTTGTGAGCGTGCCATGTTCGCAGCCTGCACAATAGTGGGTGGGATTGTCCGTGAGTGACTGAAGCTTTCCCTGCTTCACCTTCAAAACTGTTCGACTCATGCTGCGACCACCTCCAGCTTCTGGAGCTTTCGTTCTATCTCGGCTTCAGTTGGGACAAGGCCACCCCATCTTCCCAAGAAGTCAACGGTTACACCATCACCGACAGCGAGCTTCACATCCTCAAGCATCTGGCCCGTGTTCAACTCCACATCAAGGAAACGCTTGCCTTCGGAGGCGAGTTTCCTCAACTGCTTCTTGGGGAATGGCCAGAGAGTTATTGGCCTGAAAAGTCCGACTTTGACACCTTTCCTGCGTTGATTGTTTACGACACCTTTTGCAACTCTTGCGCCGATTCCAAAAGCCACGATGATAGTCTCGGCGTCCTCTGTGAGATACTCCTCGCGCAGAACTTCGTTTTCCTCTATCCGCTTGTATTTTTCAAATATGTTTCCGATGTGTTTGTAGTGCTTTTGAAGGTCGAGTTCGAGCGAGTTCAGAATGTGTGGCGCCCTGCCCTTTGCCCCGGTCGCGGCCCATGAGGCAACTTCATGGGCTGGTGGTTTGAAGTCTGGAAATTCGACATCTTCTTTCAACTGGCCAATAAACGAGTCTCCCAAGATCAGGGCCGGGTTACGGTACTTGAAAGATAGATCGAATCCTATTCTCGGAAACAATGCCATCTCTTGGACTGAGGCGGGTGCAAGTACGATGAGGCGGTAATTGCCATGGCCACCGCCCTTGGTGGACTGGAAATAGTCGCTTTGCTCCGGACCAAGGTTGCCAAGTCCAGGTCCTGCCCGGCATATATCGACGATCAAGCATGGCAGTTCCATACCGGCGGCGTATGAGAGACCTTCCTGTTTCAAGCTGAAACCAGGGCTCGATGTGGCAGTCATTGCGCGTGCACCGCCAGACGCGGCGCCGAGAACCATGTTTATCGCCTCGAGTTCGCTCGCGGCTTGAAGGAAGAACTTGTATTCTGGATACTTCTTGTTGCCAAACTCCTTCGCGAGCGTTTCAGGAATCTCGCTTGACGGAGTTATCGGATAAGCGAAGTATGCGTTCAGTCCTGCTTCCAGTGCGCCGTAAGCCACAGCCTCATTGCCCTTCAGGTACACGCGCTGGTTTGACATCTATCCCTTCACCTGAATTTCGTCAATCGCGAAATCCGGGCAGACCCAGTAACAGATCGCACACCCCGTGCACTCGCCTTTGGTCCCTCGGTAGGAGAATTCGACGGGATGGAACCCCGCGTGATTCAGCTTGCCTGATAATTTCAGGTTGCCCTGAGGGCAGGATACAACGCAGAGTTCACACGCCTTACAGCGTTCTTCAAGTATTTTCACATTTGCTCGAGGTTCCCCTACTACAGCTGTTTGGCTCATGCTTTGATTGCCTCCTTTTCCACAAAATTCTCCAGAACATACCTCAGCATGCCATAGTGCTGCTCTTCGTCGAACGCGAGCATCGTCAATAATAATTTCAAGTGCGGGTCTCGAATCTGGTTTGAAGCCTCACTGAACAGCCGCAACGCTTTCTCTTCCATGTCCATGAGGCGAACCATTTCGTCGCGGGTCTCCTTGACAGCGGCCAGGACCTCGTAATCGCTGGTGGCCAGATAGCTAATGGCGCAGTTAAGAACGTCAGCATGTTGCATCGAGTCTCGCATCAGCTTCGCGTAGACAAGTTTGACGACGCTGTTCTTGGTTTCGCGGACTTTCCGAGCGTAGACCTCGGTTTCGTGTTCTTCGTGGTCGAGTTGGTCTTTCAACATTTCCATTAACTGATGGTTTCGCATACGCCGCCGCGTGGAACAGTCGAGTAATTACTGATATGAGTTCCGTTGGTAGTCTATATATTGTATCGACCCTCCACGCATCTTGCTTCAAGAGGAATGTTTGGCTCGCGGCTTTACGAGCAACGCTGCAGACAGCGCACCAAGCAGTGCCGCAGCGCTCCCCGCTAGCAGTGCAAAGAAGAAAGTCTTCGTGACATCCAAGATGTAACCCGTCAATACAGCAACCACGATCCCCGCAACATTCCCACCAAGGTTCTGCAGGCCACCCATTGTACCCGTGAGTTCTTTTGGAGTGGCCTCAACAAGCGCGACCCAAAGAGACGGCGTCGAGAAGCCAAGAGCCCCACCCGCCAAGCACAGGGCGGTCAGTGCAGAGAACGGATCGGGGGCATAAGCGGTTGCGAATAACATCACCGCGGCAATCGTCATCCCAATGGAGAAGAGTTTGCGTCGCAAACCAACAGGGGAAGCGCCTTTCTTGACTAAGTAGTCGGATAAGAAGCCCCCAACGAAGACCAATGTGACGACCGCGGCGACGAGTGGGAGAGTGGAAAATATGCCAGCATTCAGAACTGCGAATCCCTGTTGCCTCACCAAATAGGTTGGCAACCAGAGGTTCAGATAATACGCGACGTAGCCTTGGCCAAAGCTCGAAAGCGCGAGTCCCAATCCAAGTGGGCTCAACAGAATCGGAAGGCTCTCACGAATCTTGGGTCGAGGTTTTGATTCAGCGGCAGACTTCTCAGCCGCCGGCTCGTCTCGGAAACTCAGAAACCAAACAGTGCACCAAGCGAGACCGATAAGGCCTGTGACGTAGAACGTCCATTGCCACCCAAAGCTTACCGCTAACCATGCAGCCATCGGAAAGGCGAAGACTGTTCCCAGTCGTCCCCCCGCGATCCAAGTCGAGGTTGCCCGGCCACGTTGTTCCTTGCCAAACCAGGGCGAAGAGGTCACTTTCGCACCTGACACGAAGTTAGGCGCCTGGGTCACTCCCAGCGCGACCCGTAGCAAGAAGAATGCGAGAAAGGAGTTGGCGAATCCTGTAATGATTGTGATAATGGATGTGCCGAGAACCCCGAGGAGCATGCTCAACTTCGCACCCAGTCGATCTGCGGCCCACCCCGCGACCGGTTGAAGGAACGTGTAGACCCAAAGGAACCCTGACAACAAAAGACCGAGCTGGAAATCAGTCAACTGAAACTCTTTTGCAAGAACTGGGGCTACCGGGGACAAGTTGAGACGTAGGACGAAAGTTACAAAAATTCCAATTCCGGTCAGAAGAGCAACAGCCCAGCGATTACGAACGCTCAACCTTGATCGCTCGTCATTGCGGAACGGGAACAGCGTTCGCCAGTGCCATGTCAGACAGCGTGTACTTTCTAAGGTTCGCTACCTGCGTGGGAGTGAGAATGGTGCAAGCGAAACCCCAGTGGGAGGAGATCCAATCTCCTGGCTTGACACCGTCAACAAAGCCTCTGCCCTGAACCTCCGCAAGCACCTTAGTGCTCGTCGGCTGATCGAGATACAGTTTCCCATCATTTCTCCTGACAGGCTCATACTCCACGAGCAAACCGTCCTTCTCACGCGCAATCACCTTCCCCCACGATATTCGACACTTGTCCATGAGCTGGGCTACTTTGTCATTTGGTCCGCTGGCGCTCGCCAAAGCGTCTGGAGCGGTCCCCATGGTCGAGAAAGCGTTGAACACATGCAGAGCATGATGCGGGAAGGCGGCGTAGGGTTGCCTTTGTAGCAATTGCTTGATGTGCTCCTTGGGGAATTTCTTCTGAAATCGTTCTCTCAGGTGTTCATAGAATTCGTTCGGCGCGATGTTTTGGAGAAGATCGTTTCCGATCCAGTAGGCTTCGACTGCTCGATAGTCAAACGGGTCTTCAAATCCTTGAGATTGAGCTATGAAGCGGAGATACGGAAAGGCAGCTTGGAATCCCATAAGGGCCTTAGTAAGGTCTTTGCTGGGCTCATTCCTCACCAAAGCGTCAAAGAGCACGTCATTCTCATCTGGTCCGCAGTAGCCGAGCCGGTTGGGCATGAAGCTGTGTCGCGCCGCGAGAATTGCGCCATGTAGTTTTTCTGCGCTCAAACTGGTTAGGCCTCTCCCAGTGGCCGGTCAAACTCCTCTCTGACTGCCTTCCAGATCGCTAAGGTCTCTTCAGCTTCCTGTTTTGAGAGGGCTCTGATCGCGAAGCCACCTTGTACCAGAACATAAGACCCGATTTCGACATCCACGAGAGATATGTCGACGTTGTGCCTGATGCCGTCGTCACCATAGTCGACTGAGGCAAGCCGACTCTTTATCTCGATGACGCGACCTGGGAAGCTCAGACACATTCAATGCTGCCTTCGTTGCCTACTTAGATGCCCCCTATGCCGGTAGTTATATTCTTGCGACGCAATTCCCAAGAATGAAACAAACCAGCAACCACCTTCATCCCCCTCCAAACAAACATAGGGTCGACGGAAAAATGGCGAGCCCTTCGCAAGTCGTGACTGCATCCCAAGGCGAAGTCTTCGACATTGAGCTGGAGATCGACATTCTGAAAGAAAACCGGCGGATTGCCGAAGAGAACCGAAAACGACTAGACGCGAAGAAGATCATGGCCATTGATGTTATGGGCTCGGTCGGCTCCGGCAAGACGTCTTTGCTGAAGGTAATGACGCGGAAACTCAAGGGCACGTATCGGATTTGTGTCATTGAGGGCGATGTGACGACAACGATCGACTCAGATCTTATCGCCTCAGAGGGTGTGCCCGCCATTCAGGTCAACACTGGCAAGGAGTGCCACCTCGATGCGAATCTCATCAAGAAAGCCCTAGATCGAATGCCTCTGGACAATTTGAATTTGATCTTCATCGAGAACGTTGGAAATCTCATCTGCCCCGCCGAGTTCCCGTTGGGTTCCGAGAAACGACTTGTTGTGATCAGCGTTACCGAGGGCCCCTACATGGTGTTGAAGCATCCGATGATGTTCTTCGATGCCGATGTTGTGGCGGTCAATAAGATCGACTTGGCAGAAGCTATGGAAGTTGATCCGCAGAAACTCATAGCGGACATCGCCCACATCAACCCGAAAACCGTTGCAGTCGCCACAAGCTGCAAGACTAATGTTGGCATTGGAGAAGTGATCGAAGCGATTGGCCTCAATCCGCCATAGAAGGTCACTTCATGCATGAATTCACCGTAACATCCTGGATCGTTGACGCTCTTCTGGACCTAGTCAGGAAACAGAGCGCAAGCCGGATTGTTGAGGTCGAGTTAAGGATTGGAAAGTTGCGAGCACTCTCCATGGACCAGCTGAAGTTCTGTTACGAGGTTCTTTCGAAAGGCACAGTCCTCGAAGGGTCAACGTTGGTTTTTGAGGAGAGCCCAGGTAAGGCACGGTGCAAGAATTGTGGTTATAATAGCGAGTTTGATCCGGACGGGGATGAGTATCATTACGGGCTTCCCATTCTTGCCTGCCCCGCGTGCAACAGCACAGTCGTCGTGGAGGGTGGAGACGAATGCGTCATAACAAAGGTCAGGATGGAGATTCCATCTTCTCCCGAACGCACGGTCAGGGGTTGAACCAACGCTAAATACGCTGGAACGGCATCGTCAGGTTTGCTTTTAGTCTATATAGAATCGCGGCGAAATATATAACAGCATTTCCGACCCCACTTAGTCCAGGACTGGGAACACTCGACAACTGTCCAAACAAAGTGAAATGTTGTTGGAAATTCGAAAGGTCCAGCGAGTGGGTCATTCGACCCTCACTGTCTCACTGCCGAGAGACTGGGTCAGGCAAGTTGGCTTGAAGCAAGGCGGAGTCGTCACACTTCGGCTCTCGGAATTCGGCGAATTGATTGTCACGCCCGGAAGCGAGATGGAATCCGAGGAGATGACTGTCTGCAAAGTCAATGCGGATCAATGCAAGGACAGAGAATTGCTGTCGCGCGTCATTACTGGAAACTACATTCTCGGCCGTGACACGATAATAATATCCTCCTCAAGCGAGCTGACTGCCGACCAGCTGAACGAAATCAGGAGCGCAACTCGCAGGCTCAGCGGACTGGGGATCGTTGAGCAAACACCACAAGAAGCTGTCATCCAGTGTTTCCTTGATCCAGCCAAGTACCCAATTACCGGCCTTCTCTCAAGGCTTCACAAGGTCGCAGTCTCAATGCTTGAGACAGCCATCCAAGCGCTGATGGATAGAAGGTTCTCTCTGGCCTTAGAGGTTCTTGAACTCGAGAACGAGGCCGACAGGCTCTACTGGCTCATCCTTCGCCAGATCTTCCGGGCAATAACGAAGATACCTCTTTCGCGCCACGTTGGAATAGAATCGGCCACACACGCCGTCGGTTACCGCGCCGTCTCCAAATACCTGGAGGAAATCGCCGACTGCAGTGAAGCCATATCCAATCAAATGCTGTCCATGGCGGACGAGAGGTATTGCCAGTACTCGTCCGTAATCGATGAGATCTGCAAGTTCGGGGTCGAAGTCCTTGGAATTTCGAAAGGAGCCATGGATTCATTTAGCATGCTTGACCTAGACTTGGCGAATCGCATCGTGGCTCGATCCGAGCAGCTTGAAGAACAGGAGAAGACCCTTACAGAACTCGTCGTATCGTCCATTCAAGATCGTAAGATCGCCGTGGCATTGCGAGGCGTTGTCTGGAACTTGGCTCAGATCTCTCGCTCCGCTCAAATGGTTTCCGAGGTAGCTATGAACCGTTACCTTGAAAGCAACAGCGATGTCTGTCAGTTCTGGAAAGAGCGGAAGAGCGGGGGAGACATTCAATACCTAAAGAAGGTCGTAGCCTAAGACCATTCTTTGCACCAGAATCACTCGCAATCGTGGGCGCATCCGCGACACCTCACAGAATAGGCTACGTAATCGCAGAGAACATGGTCAACAACCGAAAGAGAGGCCATTTCAAAGGCGACGTTTTCCTCGTTAACCCCAACCACGATGAAATCCTCGGAGAGAAATGCTACCCAACAGTCTCCGCCATTCCCGGAAAGGTTGAAGCAATTGCGGTGGCCATACCAGCGGCGAAAATCCCAGAGACGATTGAGGAGGCGGGAAAGGCTGGAACGAAAGCGGCGATCGTAATCTCATCCGGTTTCGCTGAAATAGGCAATCGGGAACTTGAATCAAGACTTAGGGAAGTAGGCAGAGAGAACGGGGTCAGCATCATCGGACCGAATTGCCTTGGCATATATGATGCCTACACGGGCATGGACACCTTGTTCCTCCCAGAGACAAAATTCCTCTCAGACGGACGCGAAGTAGTGGCCACGCCAAGACCGCGACCTGGATCGATCTCACTCCTAACACAAAGCGGCGCCTTCGGTGCTTCAGCGCTCGACTACATGGCCGGCCACTGGATGGGAATCAGAGCATTCGTCAGCTACGGCAACAGATGTGACGTAACAGAAGACGAGTTCCTTGAGTATTTTGCACACGACGACAAAACCAGTGTCATCCTGATGTACCTCGAAGGACTCGCAAAGGGCAGAGATTTCCTAGACAAGGCCAAGGACACCACGAAGAGGAAACCGATAGTCGCGATGAAATCTGGTCGAACTGAAGCAGGCGGCAGAGCTGCCGCTTCCCACACTGCCGCGTTGGCAGGGAGCGACCAAATCTACGAAGGCGTTTTCAGGCAAGCTGGCATAGTACGAGCTCGCGATGTGGAAGAGCTGTTCGACTTCGGGCGTGCCCTTGCTCTTCAACCTCCAGGATACTCTGAGAACGTAGCGGTGTTGACAAACGCGGGGGGACCAGGCATCATGGCAGCGGACGCCTTGGAGGAATCAGGGCTCGCAGTCACTAGATTTCCGGACAGGATCATGTCGAAGATTACCGCCTACAAATCAAAGGGGCTTCTTCTCCCGGTCCTGTCAGGAGCGAACCCCCTTGACTTAACCGCCGAGGCAACGGCTAGCATGTTCAAACTCGCCCTCACTGCAATCCTAGAAGATCCAGACATTGGGGGAGCCGTTGTGATCACTTCTCACCATGCCCCTACAATCTTGGATGACGCGGCAGAGATCATCGCCGGCACGGTTCTGCGCAACAAGAAACCCGTGACGGTTTGCGACGTGGGCGGAACAGAGATGGCCATTGCCATGAGAGCGGCGTTTGAGAAAAGAGGAATCCCGTCTTACGAGGTTCCCGAACGAGCAGCGCGCTCTCTCTGGGCTCTAATCTACTATGGAACTTTCATAAAGCGTCGTAGCTCGCCGGCCTAGCTTCAATGACGCTTGATTTGCGTTGCCTATCTCGTGATGCGCTTTACGTGATTCTTATTTGAGAGATCGTAACGCCTTTACTGATCCCTATTGTGGGACTGCTGTAATAGGATGAGTTGCCTTCTTGTCGCTCAGCCTTCCGAAGTACCTTGATGAACTCCGAACACAACCCGTGAGTTCCTACCTGTCGGGATTGGTGGACGCCCCGGCCGAGAGCCCGGTGGGCAAGATAGTTGGCCTCCTTAGAGAGCGTGGGACCTACGAGGTGTTCCTCCCTGAAACCACACGGTGCGGAATGATCTCTGCTAGGGATCTCTTGAGAGCTACGAAGGCCGAGGGGAGCAAACCGAGCGCACTGATGGTCTACGTCCCGACCCTGAGCAAGGACTCGTCCATCGGTGAGGCTGCAAAGTTGATGGCGGACTATCGAATCAGAGCCGTCCCGATTTCAGACGGTCGCCGGCTCATAGGTCAAGTGAGCTGCGTAGCGATCCTGAAGGGAATGAACGGAAAGATTGGAGAAGAGCTGAGAATCACTTCGATCGCAACCAAGGATCCGATTACTGTGGATGAGGAAGCCTCAATCGCCAAGGCTAGGGAGTTGATGGTTAGAAAGCGAATCGACCACCTACCTGTCACGAAAAATCAACGTCTGGCAGGAATGGTCACATCTACCCATCTGATTTCACATCTTGCTCCCCACGAAAGAGTGGGTAGCAAATCCATGAGCCCTGAGACACGACGCGCTTTCGATTTTCCGGTCAGAGACGTGATGGACGAAAACCCGCTCACATGCTCAGCGGACACGCCCACGGAGCGAGCCCTTGAGCTGATGCTGAGGGGCGACAAGACCTACATTCTCGTAACGCAGTGGGAAGAACTTCAGGCAATCGCAACCTACAGAGACTTCATGACTTTGGTTGCAGGCCCCGAACCAGAAAGCGAGGTCCCAATCTTCATGGTCGGACTCCCGGACGATCCGTTCGAAGCCGAAGCAACAAAGGCGAAATTCCGGCGAACCGTAAGTCAGATACGCCGCGCGTTCCCCGACATCGTCGAAGCCAGGTCGGTAATCAAATCCAAAACCTCGGCACGAGGGAAGGAACGAAGGCGCTACGAGGTGAATGTCCAGATAAGAACCACACGCGACTCGTACACCTATTCTGAAGAGGGGTGGGAGTTGCCCGAGGTCTATGACATCATCACAGACAGAATGAAACGGCTAATAACCCAGAAGCTGAAGGTTCGCAGGCCTCGTGTAGGGAAAGGAGCAGAAGCACTCTAGGCAAGTCTGGAAAGCTAGGCCAGGGGAATCAGACGTTTGCTAATGCCAACAAAAATGAGACGAGTCGAGATCATAGCTCCTCAGAAGCGATTCGACGAAGTCATGCTCTACCTGCGAGAACAGAACGCTCTTGAGCTCCTTGATGTCAAAGAGATGATCAAAGGCTACGGCGGCGGAGTCACACCAGCATCAGTCTCTGACAGACTCTACCGACTAACAACACTCGAAAGCAAGATCAACTCCATCATCACCGTCCTCGGCATCGGCTCGCTGCAAGCAGAACCCGTTCTCGTAGAACCTCGCATCACAGACGAGCAGATCGCAGACATAGAGAAACGAGTGGGCGAAATCGAACAGCAAGCGACAGCGATCAACAACGAGGCACAGGCATTGGAGTCGCTGATCTCATTTGCGGAATACCAGCTGGAACAGAGCGTCAAAGAAATCGCAAGCGTTGAGAACGTGAACTCTCCTGAGGGTAGACATAAGCTTGAGGAGATCGTCAACAGCATCTTTCAAACGCTGAAACCCGCCGAGTTGAAAGTCAGCGGACCTGTTGGCGAGCTAATTGATGACAGGGCCGTAGAGGATGCGGTTGTGAAAGACATCTCGAACAATGTGGCCAAGCTGCTCTCGAGCAAGGCTGACCAGACTGCTATTGCTCAGGTCATCACGCAAACGCTGGGCCTCCGCCTGAAGTCGGTTATCAGGAGTAAGCGGCTAAGTTATGATGCGTCAAGTCGAATCGAGGAGTCGAAGATACGACTCAAGGAGCTCAAGAACAAGCTGGGCGAGATCGGACGATCTGATGGTGAATACTTACTCGTCAACCGCGAAATCGTAGAGGCAGAGCGCGCGTTCGAGCAGGCGAAAGGCTACTGCGGTAAGACCGAGACAACTTACATGATCGAGGGCTGGATGCCCTCCGCTAAGGTTGGACCCATCAAGTCCGCGTTGCAGAAAATCTGTGCCGACGAGGTCATCGTGAAAGACTGGGCGAGCAGAGACGCCCCCACAAGGCTCCAGAACCCGAAGCTCCCAGTCTTGAGCATCTTCGAGAAATTGACAACAGGGTTTGGCATCCCGAAGAGTAACGAGGTTGACCCGACAGCGCTGTGGCTCATCACGTATCCACTCTTCTTCGGCTTCATGTTTGGGGACGTAGGAAATGGCCTCGTTGTAATGCTCGTCTCAACTATCTTCTACATTCAGAAGAGAAGAGGCCTCGTGATAAGCGACAACGCTTACGGAGGGCTCGGCGGCGTGTTCAACATGGTCATACAAGGAGCGCCACTGCTGATATTCAGTGGAGCCGCGGCTTTCGTAGTAGGTTTCCTCTATGGGACGGTCTTCGGAAGCGTCGAATGGTTCAGGATGATCACCGGGCTCCCGGGGCCGCTCTGGTTTGAGCCGTTTGAACATATCACCCTCATGCTCAGACTGTCAATGACGATAGGTGTGCTGCACATCATCTCAGGTCTTCTGTTGGATATATTCAACAAGCTGTATGTGCGGGAATATCGCGAAGTGGTCTCTGGCCCTCTTGTCTGGCTGTGGTTCTACGCAGTGTTCGGTTTCACTCTCTTGCAGTACGGTCTGAGATTTCCAAACTATCTTTTCGACCCCGCCAGCACGACTGACCTGTTCGTGAGGTTTGGGCTTCCCATAGTTGCGATGTTGGTGCTTAAGGTTTGGACGGACGGCGCGATGGGCCTCATGCATTCGTTCGAAAACCTGCTCGCGTCTCTCTCACACACGATTTCCTATGTGCGAATCCTCGCCATGAAGCTCATTGACGACGTATTCCTCAGACTGTTCTTGGGAATGCTGGCATCGTTCACCGCGTGGGGCACTCTCCTTGGGATGGCCATTGGTTGGATTCTCTTTGCGTCTTTAACAACGGTCTTGATTCTAATTCTCGAGACTGCTTTCGTTTTCATGCAGTCCCTTCGACTTCACTGGGTGGAGTGGTTCCTCAAGTTTTATGGTGGGAGCGGGACGGCTTTCAGGCCTTACGGCGCAGATAGAACCTACACTAGAGTCAAAATGGGAATCGTGTAGGTCGGGAAGAAAGCTCAGGGACGCATCGGAGAGCTGCTCTGAAGGCATTCCTTGTGGCTTTGAAGTAACCTGTCCAGCTCGGCATTCAGTCGCGGTCTCGGCATGTAGCCGACGACTTCTCCCACCACTCGGCCTTGGCAGAGCATTTTGATCGTGGGTAGCCCCATCACACCGTATCGTATCGCGATCTCCGGATTCTCTTCAGTGTTGAGCTTGAACATCTTCAACCGACCCTCGTATTCGGGTGAAAGAGCTTCGAATTCGGGCATGAGCTTTCGGCACCAAGGACACCAAGGGGCCCAAAACTCCACTGCCACAGGCTTCTCCGACTTGCCTACCACCTGCTCCCAATCTCTGCTCCCGACATCAGCAACCGTCACGGTCACTTCAACTCGGGCATCTTGACAACTACTCCAACCCAATTCCTTTTCGGAATCAGATCCCTGTTTATATCCAGCGGTGTCGCTTTCACGCCAGACACCCACGCACGAGGGCGACTGCTACGAGCTATTCAAGTTCGGTACAGGTTCAGGTGATCAATGACATTGTCGCGGAACTGCAAGAATATGGACTGACGGGGAACGAAGCCCGCGTGCTAGTTTTTCTTGCGAAAACTGGTCCGTCAAAGGCGAGCGAGGTAGCTCGGGCAGTGCAAATCAATAGAACCGAAACTTATCGAACAATCCGCAACCTCCAGCGCCGCGGACTAGTGGAAGCAACATTGGAGAGACCTGTTCGCTTTCAGTCGGTGCATTTCGACAGGTGCCTGCAAATTCTGATCGACGAAAGAAAGGCAAGTTTGCGGATTCTTGAGCAGAGAGGCGAGAACCTTCGTCGACTCTTCGAGAACGTGCGGGTCGAGCCGGTCGCGCGCGAACTGGAGCGCTTCCAAGTGGTTGAGGGAAGGATCAGTATCGAGCAGCGACTTCAGGGCATTTGCTCGCAAGCCCGAAAGTCCGTCCTAACCGTGCTTTCCTCGTCGGAAGTTGTGCGTGCAGACACCGCTGGGCTGTTTGATATGCTCGCTCAGGGCATTAAAGCGGGATTGCGGGTGAGAGTGATCACCGCGATAACCCAATTGAATCTAGAGGTTGCCCAGAAGCTTCGTGAATCGATTGATGTTCGACATCTCGATCTCAAGGCAAAGCCGATCCCGAGGGTTTCGATAATCGATGATAACGAGGCCCTGTTCGAGATAACGACCGCTGACGAGACTCAAAGGTCGAGCGTGGAGGTGGCGCTCTGGATCAAGAGCCCTGCGTTCGTTAGGAATCTTCAAGCGTACTTCGAGGAGATGTGGACTTCTGCAACGCCAGCAGAAAGTCGCATTGAAGCTTTGAGGAAAGGCCTGCCCACGGATGATCTCAGAATCTTCAAAGGGAGAGAAGATGTGAGCAAGAGGATCAATGAGATGATCGGATCTTCAACTCAGACCATCGAGATCTGGACGACGATGAGAGGGATTCAAGCGTTCGCGGATTTCCACATAACACAACTGAAAGACGCGAGGACTCGCGGGGCAAAGACCCGCATAATTGCCCCCATCACGAGCGAGAACACTGAAGGAGCACGCAAACTCGTTCCAGTATCGGAGCTTCGGTACTCTGAGGCTCTTGGACCTGCGGGCATCATAATCGCGGACCAACGCGAACTGATGCTGTACGAGCGACTGCCAGACGATAATAGTCCAGATGTGGGAGCGGACGTGGGGTTTTGGACTAACAGCAAGAGGTTCATTGAAACGATGAGCAGAGCCTACGATGGAATGTGGAAGGGCGTGTTCGCAATATACACCCCGAGACGACGAGTCATTCAACGATAGACGCTGACGGTCTCAACAAAACACAGACTTCGGTGCTCAAACGGTGACCAGGATCAGGATAGGATGCCAACTTCCGCAGGAGATCATTCACTTCGAGAAACTAGTGGCAATCGCCCAGGGGTGCGAAAGACTTGGCTGCGACAGTGTGTGGACTTACGATCATTTGGCTCCCTTCTGGAGGGAGCAAGGGGATTCTTTAGAATGCTGGACACTCCTCGCGGCAATTGCGCAGCGAACCCACTCGATCAAGATCGGAACACTTGTGACAAACGTGAATCTGCGAAACCCAGCGCTACTCGCAAAGATGGCTACCACCGTGGACATCATAAGCGGTGGTCGGCTGATACTTGGGCTGGGAACAGGCGACAGACTGAGCCGCAAGGAGTTAGAATCGCATGGCTACCAATTCGCCAACCTCGCCGAGAGGGTTGAGCGACTTAAGGAAACCGTCCTAATTCTGAAATCAATGTGGAGCCGTACCGAAGCCGACACTTCCTTCAAGGGAAAATACTATAGATTGACCAACGCGGGGAATTATCCCAGACCAATTCAAGAACCTCACCCACCGATCTGGATTGCGGGAAAACACCCAACAATTCTAGACGTCGTTGCTGAGCTCGCTGATGGCTGGAATTACTGGGGCATAGACATCAACCGCTCGGCGGAACTAGAGAGATACTTGGCTGCGAAATGCAAAGAGTTCGACAGGCGTTATGAGGATATAACAAGATCAACGGCATGGCATGTGCAGGGTATGCTCGAAGGCGTAAAAGACAGGAGTGCGGTGCTGGAAGAGTTGAGGGAAGAATTGCGAAACAGAACAGCCCACGGGACTGAGTATTTGATCGCTTCGCTCGGGCCGAGAGCAGAGTTGTTGTCATACGAACTGTTCGCTGAAGCAGCAAAGGGCCTGTAGCAGCGAGGGCGATGGAACGGAGACATTGAAAATCCAAGCGATGACGACACGAAGAGTAGCGTTGGCCGCGGTTTTCGCAGCCCTGTACTTCGTTCTCCGAGGCATACCGATAATCCAGATGTTTGGAATTTCTGGCCGGTTTACCGCGGGCGACTTTCTATTGACGGGAATCGCGTTGGCCACAGGGCCGTGGAGCGGGGCGCTCTCGGTCTTCGTCGGTACGATCTTGGCCTATCCGCTGACTGGTACTCCGTTCCTGGGCGTGGATTTCCTGCCGGGAGTAGTGAACGTTCTCTTGGCAGGCTTGATCCTTCAGAACCATCACAGAATCGCGCAAGTTGTTTACGCGGCTGTATTGTTTGTGTTCATTGTTAGTCCGTACAGCTTGCTGTTCGGTTATGGGCTTGTGCCCTACGCTTGGCTGCACATAATTGGTTTGCTCGTTGTACTATCGCCGGTCACCGCAAGAATCCCAAGTTTGGTCAAACGCGAAGGAAAACACCAACTAGCCGCGATCGCGGCGCTAGCGTTCGTTGGGACAATGGGACAGCATCTTACGGGGGGTCTTCTGTACGAGTTCACCCTCGGCGTTGTGCAGGGCAATTCCATAGAGTTTCTGAAGAAGAGTTGGCAGATCATATTCTGGCTCTATCCGATGGAACGCCTCCTGATCGTGACAGTATCGACCATCTTGTCGGTGGCGTTGGTGAGATCGATCAAGAGACTGGGCTCTCTGGGCGGATTCAACACAACAGGCTAAGATTGCGGCGACTGCTGGGTACACTTTAGCCTAGAACGCGTAAGGCAAATCGGTCTCCCCCATCAGATTAAAGTAAAGGACGCAAGTCTCACTCTGCATCCGAGAGACATCGGGCATCCGTTCTGGAGGGGTTGGGTTGAAACGCTCAATGAAGTTGTTCGAGCGCCTTCTAGACACTGATGTGAAGGCGGACCTGCTCACTCTGTTCCACAATCAGGGCAACCTGCAGGACACGCCTGACGGGCTAGCCAGAAGAATCGGACGTAGCGCTGCTGAGGTTCAACGTGAACTTGAGGACCTCGTGGAACTCGGAATACTCAAGAAAGTGGAAATGTACTCCTTCGGAACCGAGAGGGACAAGGAAATCCAAGACGCGATATCCAAGCAGCTCGCGCTAGGCGAAATCCCGGACACTGGCTCCGCTGTGAGTGCGGCCCTCCAAGTTCCAAAGCTGCCGACCGGAATTCCAATCCTCGACAAGCTGCTCCCTGATGGGATACCCTCCACTTCAGCCACGTTAATCCTGAGCGACCCCGGAGCCGGCGAGGAAAACCTGCTCGCGCATTTCGTCAGCCAGCAGATTCAGGCTTCCAAGGCGGTTGTATATATCACATTGGACAATTTCCCGGCAAACGTTCGACAGCTTGTGCAGACCCAATCAGGAACGAGCTTTGACTGGACGCCACTTATATTCATTGACTGCTACTCAAAGACCGTGGGGGTCGAAAGCGAAGAGGCCAACACCGTCGACCCTGAGAATCTCTCAGCGATCAGCATTGCAGTATCCGATATTATGGCTAAGAATGCGGTGTCGCTCATGGTGATCGATTCGTTTAGCACAATTATTAGAAAACGGGGCCTGCGGTCCGCCATAGAATTGCTCCGCGTCCTCGTAGCCCGAGCTAGACAGACGAAATGCCTGTGCTTCGTTACGATGAATAGAAAGGCCTTTCACCCTGCAATCGTGGCCAATGCGCAGGATATTGTGGACGGAGTGATCGAACTCAGAACCGAGGAAGCCCCTGAGGGAATTGCTCGATCACTTCGAGTTCTCAAGATGCTTGGAACAAAGCACATGACGACATGGATACCGTACGATATTTCTGATGATGCCAAGTTCGTACGGAGTAGCAGGCGGAGGAGTGTCGGCTCGTCTTTGGGTGCCAGTTACGCAGGTACTCTACCCTAACTGCTTGAGTCGCGCGGGCAGGTACTTGTCGACGATGAAGGCCAAGCCGTATCTGCTGAACGCCTCTTGCTCCGATTTCCGCTTGACCTTTAGAAAGGCGTCTATCTCCCTCTTCCAGAGCTTCCCATCGTACCTGGGATCTTTTTGAAGTTCATACAACCTTTTGATGTCCAAGTCCGTCAGTGGGTCGCTCGGCAGTTTGTAGTCGACAATGTCGGACGCGTAGACGCCAGCCCATTTTGCGTCGGGTGTGTTGAGTTCTCTCAGGTGGGCCGCGTTGGCGGATCCCGAGATTATGACGTTAGCGATGTGCATGCCCCAAGGGTCAGCGTCGCAGAAAATGTAAACAGGCAACCCTAGTTCTTGACTCATTCGCCTGATAAGAGCGCGGGTCGCTCTCGGCGCTTGACCCGCCGTATGTATCAGGAGCGCCTTGTATTTCTCGTGAACTCTTTCCTCGATGAAACGAGTGAACAGGCCACCTTTCTCGATTGCGATAATCTTGTTGGCTTTGCACTCTGCGAACTCAGCGTTTGTTAGGGCTGGGCCGATCATCATTCCGTCGGGGTGGGAGGCGAGATTCAGCTTCCTTCCCTCGTAGCCGGGCACGGTATACTCAATTGTCAAATCGCCAAATATCGCGCTCCGCTCTTCCGGAAAGACATTGAAGTCTTCTCTGGCATGTTCAAGAACTGTTTCAAGATCGGTGATTATGTCATCGCTCTCAGCCTGATCGGCGAAGCTCATATCGTAAGCTTGGGCCGAGTAGAACACGTCTCGCAGGGTGGATGTCTTGCCCTCGCGGGCAAGCTCGTCTACAAACGACCCCGTCCACACCAACTGCGTCAACGGTCGTATGTGCCTAATGTTGCGGGCACTACGTTTGACAAAGCGATCTCCGAGGACATATTGCCTCGTGTTCTGATCGTAGTGAATGTTTGCGATGGAACGGCTTGGCATTCGAACTGATGGCCATTGCTTCTGGGAGAGTTGGGAGTAGAGTTGTTCTCCCAAACTCTTGAGGGTCGACAGGACGGCGCGTTTCTTCTGTTCGACTCTACTCGACGTTTTCGTCTTGGTCGTCTTCGCTTTCTTCGGCTTTTTCATGTTTCAACACACTCTTGAGCAACGGTGCGACATCAGGGGACTCAGCCTTCTGGGCGAGCTTGGTGGAGAACTCCGCCACCTTCGGGAGATATTTCTGGAACACGTCAAGCCTGTGCCTATCGTGCGCCATGTGAATCTTCTTTGAGAGAAAGAGCGAAAGGCGTCGTGCGACTTCTCGAACCGCATTCAGAACCTCCCTTTCAACGTCCGGCCGATCAGCGATGAACTCCTTGCCCACCGTTTTGTACGGGACTTTTGTGGAGCAGATGTGTACAAAGACCGCTATCGGCATGTCCGGAGATGCCTTGTAATGTCGCCAATCCATCTCGGTGTTGACGACTTTCCAAGAGACATCGCTGGCTTCGTCAAATAGAAGCGGAATCTTGTTAGCGAACCTGTACAGCCGAATTCCACCTTGTGGTTCGATTTTCCCGCCATATGCTATTCCGACCTCCACGATGAAGGGAAAGCCAGCGTAGGCGGACGGTTTTCTCTGATAAGCGGTAACGAATTCGGGTGAAAGTTCCTTCGTTATGCCCGCTTCCAGTAGTTCCTCGCCCAATGGGGAGAGACAGCTTGCGTCGGGGGCTAGGAACTTGTAGCTCTTCATCGCCGTAACTATCTGAACGATCTCCTCTGGCGTGAGCTTCTTGGGATTCTTTCTAGGAGCTAGACCGACCTGCTGGAGGAACCCTGTTGCGATGGTCCTGCCGACGCGGTGGAAGTGCGTCTTCATGAACCCTAGCATTGTCCGTTCTTTTGTGAGTTCGATGAGGCGCTTCATCGTCTCGACGTCGACGCCGTATGGGTGCGGGAGTGTCTCTTGTGGTGCTTTGGGCATCTGCTCGGTTGCTCTCTCGAACCTGTACAGCCTCCCTCGCGGATCCACGTAGGTGATATTGGCATAGGGAGCCACTATGGCTGTCTGCTGGAGGTAGTCGAGGATCTTTGGCATCGCTCGTGTGTAGTCTGCTTCAGTCTGGAAGTCGATTACTGTCCCGTGCCAACGGGCTTCGTTGGGATGAGTTTTGTGTTTCAGGATTATGGGCTTGTTCTTTTGAATGTCAATGGTGAGTTGGTATTCGTGGATCTTTGTTGGCCCGGTGCTTGACATGATCGTTGCTTGGCTATGGGTAGTAATCTGGCCGTACAGTATCGCCATCTTTCCCCCAAGCCCGAAAGTGCCCCGCGTTTGCCGAAGCTTGTACTTCGACCCGAAGAGCACCTGACCGAAGGCGGAAGGAATGATGTCGTGAGGTATTCCTATACCGTTGTCTTCGATGCGAATGCGGTAAGTCCCTGGTCCGTCTGTCGCTCCTGACTCGTGCGAGACTCTAACGTAAATGTCCGGCGGGATTTGTCGGGTTTCTGCCGCGTCCAGTGAATTCTCAACCAGCTCACGTATGGTCGAGTAGATCGCCCTCGTGGGATTTGTGAATCCCGCGATGTCGCGGTTCCGGTAGAAGAAGTCGGCTGCCGAGATTTCCTGGAATACTTCCTGTAGTGACATCAGGGTTCGCCTAACTTTGCCGATCTGAGGAATAAAGCTGATGATGTGAGTATCGGGTCAGGTGGGTGGCTTCTCCCAAAGTTCAAGAGTTTCTCTTTTCTTGGCTTCGCTCTTTATCTTTCTAAGCAATTTGTACACGGTGGAATGTTGTTTGCCTTTCAGTAGGAGTTCTATTGCTTCCCTCGCAGCAGTCACGTTCTCGTATAGACCGATCATCGCGATCGTATGTCCGTAAACCGAAACTTTCGCGCTCGTCATCTCCTCTATTAGGCGCCGGATTTTTCCTTCACGACCGATGACCCGGCCTTTGAGTCGAGCTATATCGCGCTCGTTTCTACCGAAAGTCTCGCGCAGATCGATAACATCCAGAACTATGTCGTCGTCGACGAGGGTTAGTGCACGTTCTGGGGAGAATCCGCGGGCGATGGCGACGACGATGTCACGGGCACGTAGGATGGTTGTTGGGTCATTGGAATCATCCCATGGAACAACCTCAACGACACCCGTCTCGCTCTGTATCAGCAAACGTGCCTTCAAGGCCTTCTCGATCTTGGCCTTGATTGATCCTTCTCTTCCGATGAGGACGCCTACGCGTTCGAGCGGGATTATGGCACTTACTTTAGTTTCCGTGTTCTCCTACCACCCATGATGTCAATCGTTCTATGTTTGGAACGGTAACTCCGATCCGAGAGAAATAGGAGTTCAGACGTCGCAGATCTCGCTCAAGAAACGCCTTCGCCATCGGATGCTCTGGAGGAACGGCTTGGGCGAAGTCAAAGATCACCGGTCGCAGCTTCACCATCATAATGTTGTATTCACTCAGATCCCCGTGAATCAGTTGCGCTTTTTGATAGAGTTGACGGACTGCTTTCGCTATTCTGTCGTACACCCGTCCTGGATGGTTCAGTGGAGTCTCTCTGAGGAGCGGGGCCGGATTGCCGTTTCGCCCGATGAAATCCATCAGAAGAACATTCCCGTCCACGAACAGTGGTCTCGGAACAGGGACCTCTGCTTGCCGAGCCTGCTGAAGATTCTTGAATTCCTTCAGGGCCCACAAGTTGACCAATGACCTGGTGTCCATCTTGATTTTCTCGAATCTCGGGTCTCCCTGAATGTATATCATTCGCCCTTGCCTGAAATCGCCGGATGTGGTCAGGAAAATCTTCAAGGCGACTGGCTTGTTTCGCTTTCCTGACCCCCAGTATAATCTTGATTCCTTTCCAGACCGCACTACCCCATGGATGTTCTTGATATATCCTCGATTGAGCATCCTGTACACAATCATTAGCGTTGATCTGTCGAATACTTCCTCAAGCGATTCCATTTCCTCACTGCGTTCTTCCCTCATGAGCCGGTCTATTTCGTAGCGGGCGACCCGCCTCCGTAGCTTTCGCTCGGCCACTGACTCCAGCCAAAACACCTCGGCCAAGTTCAACCGGCGAGCGTCAGGCCGCGAGTCGGCCTTGACTACGAAGCCAGTTGGCCTGGCTCTCCGTGTACCTCCAAAGGATGTCGCCCCTACTGTCACCTTGGAAATCCCAAGGAGCCACTAGCACGACATCACTGACCTTGATCCAGACACGGCGCTTCATCTTGCCGCGTATTCTACAGACCCTTTCGTTGCCGTCAGCGCACTTGACCATGAGCCTGTCGTAGCCTAACATCTGGGTGACTATTCCGAGCATCTGGCCCTCGCCGGGCATGACCATTTCCCTCAGCTCTCCTTCGCTCAGCACTTTCTTCTTTCCCACGGTTCCCACCGAAATTGATTCGGCTACTATCCAAGTTTGACTACATAAGCGTATTAGACGATCCTCAATCGGTATGAAGTGAACGGGTCACATTCTCACGATTTGGACGTGAGCCACTCCGTCGATGTGGAGAACTGCCGATGCATCCACAAGTCCCACTCGCACTGCCGCGTCTACAATGCTGTTGCCAACCAGGTTTGCGACATCGGCGGAATCGATTGCTTTCAATGCCTCTTGTAAGCTTGTGGAAACGCCTTTGTAGAAATCTGGCTTTACCTCTAGCTTGAGTTTGCCCTCACGGAATGTTGAACCTAGCAGATTCTCGTCGCAGACCGCGACGAGCGTCTGTTGCGGGTTCTTGAAGGTATTGAGGTATACTCCGCTCACTAGTTCTGCACTTTCTTAGTATGGAAGAATCGAAGACCTTGCACCACACGCTTCGCATCTAAGAAACATGTACCGCCCTTCCTTCTCGATCTTAGTATCGGGACGGCCGCAAATGGGACAGATGACAAAACGCTGAGCGTAGATGTTGAGCAGCCTGGTTACGGTGCCGACATCAAACCTGCCTTGAAAGATAGCCCTAGCACTGTCGAGTGAAGCTGCCGTCGCCAATTCCCGGGAGAGAAACTTCAAGAGATGATTCGGGTCACGGTTAAGACGCGCACTGATGTCCCCGAAATTCTGAATGATCGTTCTTCTCCCCATTCTGATGCCGACCACTTTTGGTATCTCGAACCTTTCTCCGGTTCCAACGGACTTTGGGAGGTCGGCGTATGCTCGCTCTAGGAGCTTGCTGTATTCTCCGCTCAAGGTTTGTCTCACGACACTCTGGAATCGTGATATTTGTTGGTTCCTCTCGGGCAAAGGCAATCTTAATCAGACGATGTGCCCGTAAAGAAAAGATCATGTGGAGGGGCCAAAACTACACCACACTCAGGTAGTGTCAAGGAGAATCTGCAGTCAGCGCACCTTGCTGAGCATTGTGGACGCCCCTAAGGAGGTTGTTTTGGTTGGGTAAGTGGATAGTCAACGCAGCGTGGCCTTACGTGAACTCCGTTCCTCACCTAGGAACATTCATTCACCTTCTCTGCGCAGACGTCTACGCTAGGTATCTCCGACTCAAAGGAGAAGAGGTCATAGCCGTTACGGGCTCCGACGAACATGGAACACCAATCGAGGTGGAGGCCATCAAGAAGGGGATTTCACCTAGACAGCTAACCGACGCGGTTCACAAACAGATTTGCGAACTTCTCGACGCGTACAACATCCGCTTGGATAACTACACGAGAACCGAGAGCCCGGTCCATGTCAGATTCACGCAGGATCTGTACAAGAAGGTTTACGAGAACGGTTACATCTACACACAAAGCCTCACTCTTCCATACTGCGAGAAAGATCAGCGATTCCTTCCAGACAGATTTGTCCAAGGAACATGTCCGCACTGCGGTTACGAAGAAGCACGCGGAGATCAGTGCGATTCATGTGGCCGAGTCCTGGATCCGTTGGAGTTGATCAACTCCCGATGTGTCTTCTGCGGTGCCACGCCCACAGTTAAGACTTCGACGCATTGGTTCTTCGATCTGCCCAAGTTCCGTGACAAGCTCCGGAAGATTATCCAAGAAAACAAACAGCTTCCGGACAACGCTCGCAACTTCTCGCTTCGGTGGCTGGAGGAAGGTCTCAAACCGCGAGCACTAACCCGCGACAACAAGTGGGGAATCCCTGCACCGTTTCCAGGGGCAGAAGGAAAGACGATCTATGTTTGGCTCGAGGCCGTGCTTGGATACGTGTCGGCATCAGTTGAATGGGCTGAGCGGTCCGGTAGACCAGAGGCGTGGAAAGACTTCTGGTTTGATAAGCAGACGAGGAATGTGCATTTCATTGGAAAGGATAACATCCCATTTCACGTCATCATCTTCCCAGCCCTCTTGCTTGCGACCGGCGAGCAATACGTGCTGCCTTGGCAAGTCTCGTCGACAGAGTTCATTCTCTATGAAGGTCTGAAGTTCTCGAAGAGCAAACAAATCGGCGTGTGGATCGACGACGCTTTGAAGGCGGCCCCTGCGGAGTACTGGCGCTATGTGCTGGTGGCAACGCGTCCAGAGGCGCGTGATGCAAACTTCACATGGCGCGAATTTGAATCTCACGTCAACACCGAACTCAACGATGTCTTAGGCAATTTTGTACACCGCACTCTGACATTCGTTAGTAACCAGTTTGAGTCGAGGATCCCGGAACCATTCGAACTCGATGATAAGGACCGTCGTCTACAACAACAGATCGAAAACTCAGCCTCAAAGGTTGGTGAGTTGCTTGACCGGTTCGAATTGAAAGCTGCTCTCGCTGCGATTGTGGAGCTCGCACGTGCCGGAAATCAGTACCTGAGTGAGCGCGAGCCTTGGCATTTGATAAAGGCCGACCGGGCAAAGACCGGTACGACGCTATACCTTGCCACACAACTGGTCAGATCGATTGGAATCCTGATCCTGCCTTTCCTTCCTGACACTGGCAAGCAGATTGGGGAACAACTCAATGCCCCTGTGGACCCTTCGAGCTCGAATTGGGCTGACGCCGGGAAACTTGAGCTGAAACCAGGTCACTTGATCGGCAAGCCCACTCCCTTGTTTCATAAGGTCGCGGCGCCGGGCTCGTGAGGAATTCCAATGCTTCTGAAGATTGACCTGCATGTTCACACAATTGGTTCCAAGGACGGCCACACCAAGACGGAAGAGCTCCCGAAGATCATTAGGTCAAGGAACTTGGACGGCGTTGCAGTGACTGAACACGACCGTCTGAACCCACTTGAGTTCCTGGACGTGCTGATAGTCCCGGGAATTGAAGTTAGCTCGCGCGATGGACACGTAATCGGATTGGGAGTTCATGACAGAATTCCATCTAGACTGCCGGCGGATGAAACCGTTCAACTGATTCACGATCAGAATGGGGTGGCCATTATACCGCATCCCTACGACCCCGTGTGTGAATGTGTGAAGATTGCCGAGCTCAAGACCCGCCCTGATGCCGTTGAAACGATGAACGCAGATGCGCTTTCCTTTCACATCTCAAGCTGGCTCGCTAGAAGGGACGCAGTCAAGTTCAAGTTGCCACAAGTCGGAGGCAGCGATTCCCATATCCCACACACGATAGGAAACGCCTACACGGTCATCGATTCAAGAAGCCGCGACCTGGAAGATGTGCTAGACGCTCTTAGGGAGGGCAGAATGCATCCTGAAGGCGGAGCGACATCGGTGATGAATAAGCTTCGAAAGTTGCGATACAAGTTGGGCTAGTCAGCGTAGCTTTCGAGCTGTTGCAGGTCCAAGTCCAGTTCGAGTGATTGCTCTGGTGGAGAATCAGGTTCGAGTTCAAAGATGTTCAGAGGCAGACTCCTGTATCCTCCCCAAGTGAACGGAAAGCTCACGCCCGTAGCAATCAGCGTGGCGCTGGTGACACACTTCATCTCGGCATCCACACGATGCCCGTACATGAATTGGGCATGCGGGTTGATCTTGCGAGATAGAAGATCGAGGGCAGCCACGAAATGTCGATGCTCCACGCGACTGCCACCAACGATGTCTAGAAAGACGCTGTCAGCTTGGGTCAGCTCTCCCAAAGCCATCGTGTTCCGCAGTGCCCTAAGTGCCGCCTCCTCCGTGCCCAGATACGAATATGAATGCCCGACGCCAGCCCTGGCGAGTCCTCCACGTCTCAGCATCAATCGAAATTCGCCTAATTCCGCGTTTGAGGGCAGAGCGTTTGTGAAGGTGTGACTTACCGAGTCGACAATGGCGCAAGACGTTTGCGCAGGAGCATCCAGAGAGAATCTGAACGGTAAGGAGGCTGTTGACGATCCAGGCAGATGATTACCCAACAGAATCGTCGTGTCACAAGCATTCAGCATATTTCTGATTCCGTCAATCGCGGGACGAAATCGCGCTCGCTCGAATTGGAAAGGTTGCGTAACTAAACCGATGGTGAGAACGCGCATGCGCCGGGCCGTTTCCGCTGCTTTTGGAGCGATGACACTTCCTGTTCGACCACCCATTCCAGCTAGCACAAACGCGACATCTGCCTCCTCAAGAAGCGGCGATAAGCCGGTAGAAACATGATCCTTCAAATCCCTCTGAGATGCAGGAGCATCATTGACCGTGTCGATAGCCTTGATGGGAAGCTTTGCGTGGGCTTTGGCAATCTCGAGATGGTGGAGATCCGAGTCGACTACAACACAGTGCACGTTTCTCAAATTCGCGTCCATGAGATGGGTTACGAGATCGATCCCTGCCCCACCGAATCCTAGCGCTAGGATTCGAGGTTTGCCGGTCGCCGCATGATTCCACTTCAGAGCTTTGGCTGTTTTCAACGTGGTTTCCCAGCACGAGGGCGCTGGTATGAGTAGACGCCGGATTCTAATTAGCTGAGAGTGTCCGTTCCAACAGATCTTCTCGTTCCGGACGCATATCATAGGAAGGTCTTGGTGTTCCTCTGTCGTGATAGTTTCGCACGAAGAAAGAAAGAATCCCTCACGAGAGGTGTGCCTTTGCCTAGAGAGTGGTAAGAGAGCTTGCTCACTCTATTCCTAGTTACTACTCATCCTCCGCCGACGGGGGGGATAATGGCAAACTTCGAATTGTCTGGCACGGCTGTTCGGAGACCGTCAAGTCGCATTATCGATCGTCCGTCCACTAGGAACTGCAAGAAGGCCTTCGGTGTTCCACTCTTAGGCTCAAAGACGTACTGCTCAAAATCCTTGCCATGCCTAGCCGCCAAGAGCTGCAACAGCTCAAGCACACTGGTCTCATTGCTTAAAGTCACGATTTCTTCGCGTTGACCCACTATCTCGCGAAGGTTGGCGAAGTATTGGACGGTGATTTTCACTCTTCAGTGGTTCTCCATGTAAGCTGCATTGTTTTGGGCCTGTTCGCTCGTGCCTCATCAATTCTGGTTACGGTCGTTGCGTGCGGACTCGTTGCCGGTTGATCTGATTTCGCATAGGCTTCCTGGCTGATCCGTTCGAAGGCTTGAATCATTGTGTCAAGTTCGTTTCTGCTGACCGTTTCTGTTGGCTCCACCATCATCGCCTCCTCAACAATGAGGGGGAAGTATACTGTCGGAGGGTGGACTCCGAAGTCGAGAAGTCGCTTCCCCACCTGAAGGGCGCTGACCCCTGTTTCTCTGGCCAACAAGGACGCTGAGAGAACGAACTCATGTTTTCTGGGAAATCTCTCCGCGAAGGGAAGCGAGTATCCCTTGATCTTTCTTAGCTTGTTTGCCATGTAGTTGGCATTCAGGACGGCGACCTCAGAGGCGGTCTTGAGACCTCCTTTCCCGTGTAGGAGTATGTACACATATGCTCTCAGAACAACTGCCGCACTTCCGGTGAAACAGCGGACCCGCCCCATGCTTTTCGGACGGTTGTAGTCCAAGTGATAGGTCGAACCGTCGAATTCAACGGTTGGAACGGGCAAATAATCTGCGAGACGTTTCGTCACGCCGACCGGTCCAGCGCCTGGTCCCCCTCCGCCATGTGGAGTTGCGAAAGTCTTGTGCAGGTTGATGTGAACAATGTCGAAGCCCATGTCCCTAGGCTTCGCTTTTCCCATTATGGCGTTTAGGTTTGCCCCGTCGTAGTACAAGAGGCCCCCTGCGTCATGCACGATTCCCGCAATTTCCAAAATCTCTCGCTCGAAGATCCCCAAGGTGTTGGGATTGGTAATCATGAGTCCGACAGTTCTTTCTCCCACGGCGCTCTTCACTGCCTCCTTGTCCACGCAACCATTCGCGTTCGATGGAACCTCAACCACCTTGTATCCAGCCATTGCGGCGCTCGCGGGGTTCGTGCCATGGGCCGAGTCGGGAACGATCACCTCATCTCGACTGCTGCTTCCGTTGTCGTTGTGGTATGCTCGCATTAGCATCACTCCGGTGTATTCTCCATGTGCTCCTGCTGCAGGTTGGAGGGTGATCTTGTCCATTCCAACAATCTTGGCTAGGAAGTCAGACGCCTCATAGAGGATCTGAAGGATTCCTTGTACCGTCCTCTCGTCCTGATAGGGGTGCAACTCTTGGATCTTGTGCGATGCCGCGAGTGCATCGCAAATCTTCGGATTGTACTTCATCGTACAGCTTCCTAGAGGGTAGATTCCGAGGTCGACTCCAAAGTTTTGTTGTGACAAACGGGTGTAGTGGCGCACGACTTCAACCTCAGATACTTCAGGAAGCTCAAGCGCTTGTCTTCTGCGCAGCTTCTCCGGAATCAAACTCAACATTGGCTGCTCAGGAAGGGCCGGGCGACAGCCAATCTTCCCCGGCTCAGAGAGCTCCATTATTGGAGGCTCGTCCCATCTGGCTTGGGCAAATGTCAATGCTTTCAGGCCTCCAAGACCGTTCGGAGTTTGTCTGCTAGCATGTCGATGTCACGGTGCGTGTGCACTTCAGTAAAGCAGTACAGTGCAGTTTGGCCGAGTTCGGGGAAAGGCTTGCTGAGGTCGAGGCCTCCCTGAATTCCTGCTTTCAGCAGGTCGTCGTTGATTTCTGATACTTGCTTGCCAGTCTTGTCAAAGTCGATCGTGAACTCCATGAAGTGAAATGCGTCGAACTTCGGAGCCGCGACGCCTGGTAGCTTTCGTAGAGAGTCCATCGCGTACTTTGTTCTATCCAAAATGATCGAACATAAATCGACAATGCCCTTTGGACCAAGAAGTGACAGATACATCGAGGCGGCTAACGCGAGCAGCGCCTCGTTGGTGCAAATGTTTGATGTTGCCTTTTCTCTGCGTATGTGTTGTTCTCTGGTTTGCAGAGCCATACAGTAGGCGTCCTGTTTCCCGTCCTGCGTCTTGGTCTTGCCGATGATCCGACCAGGCATCTGCCTAAGTAGCGCATCGCCCCTGCACGCGAAGAGACCAAGAAGTGGCCCACCAAAGTTCATGTGACTGCCGAGAGGTTGACCTTCACCAACCACGATATCAGCGCCAAAATCGCCTGGCGGCCTGAGAACACCTAGCGAAATAGGCTCAACTCCTACGACCAACAAACCGCCGCTGCGGTGGACAGAGGATTCAATTTCGTCGATTTTTCCCTCGACCACGCCAAGGAATGACGGATATTCCATGTAGAAGCCAGCAGCGCGAGACGACAGCTTCGTCTCTAGATCAGAAACGTCTATCGAGCCGGTCTTGGTCTCTTGAGCCACGCCGACGAGCTTGATGCCTATGGGCTCACAGAAAGTTCGAAGCGTGGCGAGTCGTTCAGGATGAATGTACTCTGGATATAGGAGCTCATACCTGCCGGTCACGCGGACAGCCATTCTGGCGGCCTCGCCTGCTGCGGTTGACCAATCATACAGGGAACTGTTCGCGTAGTCCATCTTGGTGAGCTCGCAAATTAAGCTCTGATATTCGAACAGCGCCTGAAGGATACCCTGAGAGATTTCAGGTTGGTATGGCGTGTAGGATGTGAGAAACTCGCCCCGAGTTATGATAGCGTCGATAGCGGCCGGGACATGATGCGGCCAGACACCCGCGCCCAAGAACGAGAGGATGTCACGCGTGGATAGGTTCTTGGCGAGCCTTTCCTCCACATGTCGCCTTGCGTCAAGCTCTGACATTATCTCTGGAAGTGGCAATTCAGCTTTCGATCGAATGGACGCCGGAATGTCTTCAAACAGTTCGCCAACTGAGTTTAGGCCAATTTCACCGAGCATTTGGCGGATTATTGTCTGATCGCTGTTAGGCATGTAAGGATGCGTCTGAGCCAACTTCGCATCAAACCGTGGTCTAGAATCGGTTCATATTATTTGGTTATGGTCGGTCGCGAGGTTCAGAAATCACTTGCTGACAAATGCAATTAAGACTCAACGAGACCACTGGGGGCAGTGATCGGATACTTGACGCCAAGGAAGATTGATTCGACGGCGTATGTGCAGCGCAAGAACTTGCTTGGACCGGGCGTCCGGGTTAATGGAGGCGTGAGGGTCATCGGCGATGTCCGCGTAGGAAAGGGTGCCCTGATCGACTTCAACGCAGTGGTGTATGGTCCGGCGAAGTTGGGGGCTGGTACATACGTTGGGCCCGGCTGTGTGATTGGGTTTCCAGATTCGAGGCAACTGGTGAAATACAGAGATTCGGGCATCCTTCGAAAGCCGCCAACGGTTGTGGGAGACAATTGTTTTATCAGATCTAGTGCGGTTCTGTACTCCGACGTCCATCTGAGTGGCGAGATCTCGATCGGACACAACACGCTGATCAGGGAACGCGTGTCAATTGCGGAGAGGACCAAGGTCGGCACGCACGTGGTGATCGACGGAGACTGTAGAATTGGGGCACATGTGTCGATTCAAACGGGCGTTTACATTTGCACTCACTCGACCGTGGAGGACGGCGTCTTCTTGGGACCATGCTGCGTTCTCACGAACGACAAGTATGTTACACAGAAGCCGTTCAAACTAATCGGGCCCACGGTTAAGAGGGGAGCGAGTATCGGCGCGAATGCCCTACTCTTCCCAGGGATCACCGTTGGCGAGGGCGCTATCGTCGGATCGCAAGCAATGGTTAATTCCGACGTGCCATCGCGCACAATATTTGTCGGAATCCCTGCACGGAAAATTCGCGACGTCCCAGTGGATTGGCAAACGTCACTTTTGCAGCGTTGAAATGATCAGCGAGACAACAGAATGAATAAATAGTGAACTTCGCATTCACGCCCCAGTTCAATTCGAAAACGAACCCGATGAAAGCGGAGCAAAGCTGAGGTTGAAAACGAAGCTCTTCCTAGCAATCCTACTATTGCTTCTCGCCTTTCGGGTTGCTGCTCCCCTGCACGCACAACTTTCGGGACCAGGGCTCGTGATCGACATCTATCGCACGGCGACCGCAGGACAGTTTGGCACTGTCCACGTCAGCGACGAGTTCAATGTACTCAACAATGGCACTGCTCCGGTCTCGTTCTTGGACTATGGTATGCCGCGAATCGACCGCGAGAAACTGTACTATATTAGCGCCAGAGACAGCTCTGAGAGAGTGCTTGCCATCGACGCTGATGTCAACAAGACATCGGATTTCTACTGGTTGAGAATCAACTTCGCTGAACCGTTGGCGTTCAACAAGACCTACACGTTCACCGTGGCATCTCTCATTGACGGCGCCATCACTTCAGTTGCGACAGGCTTTCAATACAACTACACGGTTGCCCCGATTTTGACGGTGGACGCGAAGTTTGCGAATTCGACCTACCTGGCTCCTCAGGGTTCCAGCTTTAGACTTGAGCCGAACTCAACCTACATCGAGGGTGAGGCTGAAGGGTACCCGTCGCTCACAAGCGTTTACACGCCATGGAAGGCTTACTCGAATGAAACCTTCTACGCTCCCTACGCAACGATTAACCAGTTCCTGCTTGACCTAGAATCGGTTAATCGTGAAATAATCATAGACAATCTGGGGACTTTGAGCGTCCGCGATCAGTACCGCCTGCACAACCCCTCGGTGGGAATTACGAGCTTCACCGTCACTCTTCCAGATGGAGCATACAATGTGATGGCCTACGATGAGCTTGGGCCCATTTGGAGTGCCCCACAGAATCCCAGCGCACCGTACCAGGTCCAAGTTCAACCTCGCTACACCTTGTCACTGAGACCTGGCGAGAACTTCACGTTCGCGCTGACGTACGATGTGCCTCAATCGAAATACTTGAAGCAATTGAGCTGGTGGGGATCTTACAACCTGACATTTGCGTTGCTCAACAACAGGGATGACGTGCTCATTAGGAATGCTACCGTGCGAATTGTCGCGCCCGACGGGGTTTCCGCTTCCAATCTCAAATTGATGGACCAATCATCCGTATCTTACCCCATCGAGGTGAGCCAAGATGACCGCACGTTCAAACTGCAAGGAATCAGTGACCAAAACAGCTTGAACTTCGGCATCACGCTGAACTACATGGCGTTCTGGTCTGCATTTCAAATCCTCCCTTGGATTCTTGGGGTGGAACTCGTGATCCTCGCGTTTGTCGTGGTCGTCCGCTTGCGCCGAGGGCCAGAGCTTGCCATACCGATCCCTGTCGAGCACCTGAGGAATTTCGTCGGGCTGTACGACGAACGACTTGCACTGTCTAGGGAACTCGTCGCCATGGAGGAGGAAGTTGGCAGGGGTGGGTTGGTTAAGCACGAATTCAGGAGAAGAAGCAAGGTGATGGAACTCCGCCTTGATGAGATTAACAAGTCACTCATGGAGGTCAAAGCACAGTTACGGGCCATTAGTCCGCGCTACGAGGAACTGATCAGGAGAATTGACAGAGCCGAGGCCGAGATCGAAACGTCACGAACCAGCTTGAACCAAGTCCGGGGCCAGTATCGTGCTGGAAAGACGACGCGCGAAACGTACGATTCGATGACGCATGAAATCTCCAAGCGCATCGACAGAGCAGAGGAAACAGTCGAAACCATCCTGATCACATTGCGAGAAGAAGCACGCTAGCTAGCCCGTGCCTATCTGACGGTCCTGAACGATCTGTTTAAACTGTTGACTGAGGCTAGCGCTGAGGGGTTCTGCACCAGACCGCAGTGTTAACGATGAGCGAAGTGCCGGTCAGCGGGCTCGAAGCTTGGCTTCGAAAGACGATGGCGTCGGATATCTCTCAAGCGGAGCGTGAACGCGACAAGCTGTTGTCGGACATTGCGCACGCGCTAGACATGTTGCAGCAAAACTGCACCCAGCTTTCTAGAAAGGCAGAACAGGACATGGAGATGAAACGAGACAACCGCGCTCAATACAGGGCCGCTAGAGCTGTGGTAAGGCTCACTTCGATTATTACGGACATGTGCCAAGCATTCGGAATACCATCATCGAAGGATTCGGCCAGCCTCAGAAGTCTCCAGCGGGAAACAGCGAAATTCTCCTCTGAAGCGGCTAGATCCAGAGAGGAATGGCTCCGCCAGATAAGGCCCTACTACATTCTGGACATGATGACGCTTGGCGGGAATATTGACAAAGTCAAAAGACTCGCCGAGGAACTTCACAACCATCTCATGGGACGCGGGGCCGTTCTGCATTCACTCGAGGATCTGCGTGGGAAAGTCAACTCCCTAGGCGATCTCCGAACAGCAAGGGAAGACAAGGTCGCATTGAAGGAATCTTTGGAGAAGCGATTAAGCGAGGCACAGAGGACAGAGCAAGAACTCCGTGGCCAGGTTAATGAAATCCGAGAGAACCCCAAGATGAAGGAATACGTGACGATCGACGAAGAGCTCAGGAAACTAAGAGGGGACTTACTCACTACTGGATTCAGCAGACTCGGAAGACCACTCAAGAAACTCATCTCTATCTCGGAACGCGGAGACTACCCGATCCCCCCCGATGTCAGAGAAAGCGCGAAAGAATACGTGAAGAAACCATTTACGACGTTTCTAAATGAGGAGGATGGGTACCCGCGCCTCAAGGCTGTGATCACCGCCCTCTCAAAAGCGGTCTCAAGCGGTAAGTTGGCCCTGAAGCAACGTGAAGCGAAGAAAGTTGTCGAGCGTAGCGAGCAAGTCGTCGCCGCTGAGTCGTTATCGAAGATCCACACGGAGGCAAAGTCTCTCAAGCAAACCCATGACAGCATCCTGATCGACAGCGAGACCGCCGACCTCGTAAACCGTCTAAGAGACCTAAGACAGGAAGGGCGAGCGAACCGCTCCCTTCAACAACAGTTGAAAGCTGAGTTGCAGAGAGCAATTGATAGCGATAGACATCTAGAAGACCAGATGCGTATAGCCGTCAAGGAAACTGAAGCGTTCGTCAGAAAAACGTGCAAGACCACGATTCGACTGCAGCTCGCTTAGCACTCAGATCAGTACTCTAATCCTCTGCTTCGAAACAAGCCCACGAAGAAGACTTCGTCCCAAGTCAGACTTCTTGGAGACCCGGATCTGACTCTTCTTGCCTATCGTAGCCGAGAACAGATATTCATCTCCCACATAGACGTTCGCGACTTCGCCCGTCAGATTCTCGTCGAAGATCAACTCGATCCTATTGCCCACTTCTTGTATCTCATAACGCACTTCCTTGCCTGACGAGCTCGGGGTCAGTGGTTCGACGTCTATCTTGACACCCAGCTTCTCTTCAAGCTTAGTCACCGTAACTCCTTTCCTTCCGATAAGAATCGGCACGACCTCGTTGTCGACTCTAACTAGCGCTCGATCGTTGGATACGAGTGTAACTTGGGCTTCTGGATCGAACTTTCGAATCTCCTGCATAATTCTTTCCTCGGCCAGCTTCTGCGTGGCACTTACAGTGGCTTTGGCGTCTTTGACTGGGATGATGACGTTCTCCTCGCCGAAGGTGTAGATCTCATATTCCAGCTCTCCCTTCTCAAAGTCGCGCACTTCGACTACGGGCCTAGCGAGATCCGCTTCAACCATCCCCGTCGGAACTTTCACTGTGAGGTTGAGTGTGTAGAGGTTACGGACCTCTCCATATTGGATGAAGATAATCGTGTCAATTATGTGAGGAATCATCCCAAGTTCAACGCGGCCGATGAATCTCTGTATGGCGTCAATGGCTTCGCTCGCGTGAACGACCCCGATCATCCCAACTCCTGCCAATCGCATGTCCGCGAATATCATGAAGTCTTTGCTCTTTCTTACTTCGTCAAAGACCGTGTAGTCGGGTCTTACGAGGAGCAGGATCTCCGCCGTCTTTTCGAAATCTCCTTCAAGGGGACCGTATTGCGTTATCTCTGGTCCCACCTGAAGGTCCCTGGGAGACTCGAGAGTTTTCACTATCTTGCTTTGCTTGAGGTAGAACTCGGCAAGCGATGACGCGAAGGTCGTCTTGCCTGAACCTGGAGGCCCAGCAATGAGGATGCCCTCGGCGCGAGTGGCGAGCCTCTCCATGAGTTTGCTCGATAGGCGATAGTCGTCTAGCGTGAAACTCACGACGGGCCTAACAATCGTTACCTCCAGCCCATCGGAGAGTGGGGGTCTAGTGATTGCGATACGGAAGCGTCCCAGCTGGATGACCATTGCACCTGCCCTGTTTATCTCCACGAAGCCTTCGCGGCTGACCCTTGCTGCCTCAGTGATTTCGCGGATTATTCGTTCAATCTCTTCAACAGGGGTCGGTGAGTCAGCTATCTGGACTAATTCGAACTTGCCAGGTTTACCTCTTTTTGCGAGAGGCCTCGTGCCCTCTTTGAGGTGGACACTCGATGTGTCGGGAGTGAAGAGCTTCTCGAAGGTCAGATCCGTTGTTCGGACTTCACCTGGTACATGTTTCACTTTGACGCCAGAGGCTTCTGCAACAAGGGCCTGAACGTAGTCGGCGGTGAGAAGGACGCCGCCCTCTGTTTTCGCAATGTCTGTTATGAGCGCGTCGAGTCGCCCGCTCCTAGCGAGCCTGATATCGTCAAAACCCGGCCGTGCGCCCAGGAAGGTCAGCTTGATGCCTTTGCTATCGCACAGCTGCCTGAGCTTCTTAATCTCTCCAAGTCCCACGAATCCTGTTTCTCGGCCCTTTGACGCCTGCGCTTGAAGCTCATCTAGGACGGCGTATGGAATTACAATCTCGAAATCTGTGAACTCGCCCTTCTCGATCACCGAGGGAACATTGCCATCAATGATTATGGACGTATCTGGAACTAGCTTCTGCGTCATCGTTGAGCCTGGACCTTAGGCGGTAGCACTAGAGACTTTCCATAATAAGGGTATCAAATCTAAACGCAGATATCGAATACTGACTCATCAACAATGGAGTGGAAATGATGGAACGACGTACTGAATCCTCACGAATATACGACGGCAGGATTCTGAATCTCCGCGTTGACAAAGTGCAGTTGCCCGACGGCAAGACCACCGTCCGCGAGGTGGTAGAGCACAGGGGCGCCGCCGCAATTGTCCCAATCCTTGATGGCGATAGGGTGGTCCTTGTCCGTCAATTCCGGTATGCCGTCGGTTCGGATCTGTTGGAGATCCCGGCCGGGACACTGGAAGCCGACGAGAACCCGAAGGCTTGCGCAGAAAGAGAACTTCAAGAAGAAACCGGATATGTGTCCGGAGAGATTGTCAAAATCGCAGAGTGCTATGTTGCTCCCGGCTACAGCTCAGAGAAGATCCACTTCTATCTGGCAAGGAAGCTATCACGTACGGAGATGAAGACCGAAGAGGACGAACGAATCCACGTCGAAGTTGTTCCCATTGCAGAAGCCGTAAGGAAAGTCCGAAGTCTCGAAGTTCAAGACGCCAAAACCATTTGCGGCCTATACAGAGCGCTTGAGTTGCTTTGATTCTATTCGGAAGAACTCTAGCCGAGACACGGCGAGCATCTCTTTGATTCTTTGCTTCAGTTTGTCTATGTCAATCCCGAAGCATTCTCCGCCGTACGAGTTGAGCTTGTCAGACGAGCGCTTCATCACCGATAAGGCGACGTTCTCCTCGTCTTTCTGAAGGTGCACAAAGGCGGCTGCAACCAGAATGAGTCCTTGGAGAACCTCTTTGTCTGCTTCAGTGGATTCTCGCCATGCCGACTCGAACGCTTCGTGGCTCTCCCAGTATCTCTCATCGTTGAACAGCTCAAAGCCGAGGCTGATTGCTTTCGACTTTTCAATCGCGGGAACCGCGACGTCAAGCTTTCTCACGGTGAGGAGTGGGCCGATCGCGGCCTCCAGAGCGCTCAGAGAATTCTGTAATGACATCTCTGCATTCAGAAGGAGGTCCAGCTCCACTGCTTTCCGACTAACTCGAAGATTTCCGATGTCACCGCCGAACTTTCGAACTGCCTCATACGCGCGCACGCTTAGCTGGTTCCTAGCGGTGTGATCCAAGCCCCCCACATTACCTAGCCTGACGAGGAAGCGCAAGACTCGACGCCGATGCACCTTAAAGTAGAGACGGCAGAATAAGCTTCTGTGTGCACCTCACGAACGTCATCTTAAAGGAGAATATTGCATGGCCGTGAAACTCTCACTGCGAGTTCGCAGTCTCGCTGCCGGAGTCCTTGCGTTGTCAGCTGCTATTGCTCTCGCCGAGGTCATATTTCCAGCACTTGCCACAAGGCCAGCTCAGGAGGTCCAGCAGATGACTAATACCAGTATGACTGGAATGATGAGTAGCACGCAAATGACGTCCACGATAATGAGCACGGTTGTGGCGCCTATACCAGGGTTTCCTGCAGAGTCTATCTTCCTAGGACTTGTTCTGGCCCTGTCCTTGCTGGTGCTCCTGCGGACACGGCACGTAGATCAGTGACCATCCGTATGAAAGATCTTCAGTCGCCTCGGTGATACGATTTCTCGACGAAACGGCTATTTACGCGCCCCACCGTTGGGGAGTAACGGCGAAGTTGGAGTTGTCATCGACAGCTGATTATGTGATTGATGGGAGCGTTGTGAACAAACTACTCGAACCTTACAACCTTGAGGCAGTACAACCCACGGCCCAGCTGCACCACCTGTTGCCTGGTCAGGTGTTTGAGCTTGTCGAGAAGAAGTTTGTCAAAGGCTTGTTGGACGAGATCGACAAAGCCAAACCGCAGAGAGTTCAATTCGTGAATCTGGAAGCATTGGCAACTGGCCCTCACAGAGATTATGCGCATGCGATCTGTGGAGGGCTCGCAGTTCTAATGGACAACCTCGCCGCGAAGAACATCCAAGTGACGGGAACCGTGAAAGAGCCCTTTCTGCTTCCCTGGAACCTCGTATCGAGACTTAACAAAGAGTTCAAGGGACTTGCCGCACCTGGGCAGACCATTCCACCTTGAGCGAAATCATGGACCGAAGCCGATTAGCTAGAGAACTAGGTGGAACCCGTTTGTGGTGCGGCTGGCCTCAGAACTTATGCTTTCTCAGATAGAACTGCAGTAATTCGCCTTGCACCACAAGGGAGAGCAAGGCAACGCCGAACGTCATGGCTATGATCTGCTCCCGGAACGGAAAGCCCTCAGGTAGGGAGAGCGCGAGCGCAACCGATATGACCCCTCTGAGTCCAGACATCGCAACGACCTTTACGTACGAGTGCCCGATGCGTTCGCCCATAACGTGAGACAATCCCATGACGGGATAGACGCTCACTATTCTCGCGAGTAGCACAGCTAGGAATGCTGCAATAATGAATGGTGAGTATGCAATGAGGAGCGATATGTCCGCTCTCAAACCCAGGAGTAGGAAGGCGAAAGATGTGACCATGAAGGCGCCTACTTCCCAGAACTGAGTCATCGTTGTGCGCGTTTTCTCAGACATGGCAATTCTCATGGTGCGGTTCCCCATATACAGACCAGCAATCGCGACCGCTACTAAGCCAGACGCGCCAAGACTTTCGGCAAAAGCATATGACCCGAAGATCACCGCAATCGTGAAGGACGTTTCTGCAAAGGGTTCGGTTACCAAACGGTAGAGGAGCTCCGCCACTCCGGAGACAAGGACTCCGACCAAGACTCCGCCCCCGAATGTATAGGCGAACAACCCCACATCCTGGAGGGGACGAAATGTGAGAGAAAGGGCGATTGGATAGAGAACAACAGCCGTGGCATCATTGAGGTATGCTTCACTCTCCAGAAGTGTCGTCAACCTGTCAGGAGCTTTCAACCGCTTCAATAGGTTTACGACTGAAACGGGATCTGTCGGTGAAACGATGACACCGAATGTCAACGCGACCACAAGTGGGAGTCCCAGAGCTACAGTCAGAATGAACCCACTGGACAGTGCAGAGAATATCACCCCGAAAATAGCCAGCGCAAGCACTGTCCGCCTGACGGTGTGAAAGATCTCGAAGCGAGTTCTCATCGCAGCCTCGAAGATGAGGGGCGGCACAACAAGACCGAGGACTAGACTTCGATCGAGTGGGATTTCGCTGAATCGTCCTGCTACCTTAAGATAGGAAAGAAGTAATCCGATCAGGACTAGAACAGAAGTGTAAGACACGCGGATCTTTTCACTCAGGATGGCCGCCACAAAAGCCAGAACTATGACCAACAGGATGAAAGTCAAAGGCTGTATCGTCGAGAAGTCAGTCAAAGCTAGAAATTCATCCTGCCTTTTCCCTGTGCACCTTTGACGTTTTTTGACAGCATTTTGAGAATTGGCAGGGCTATGATTGTGGTGAGGCTGACCGCCATTACCCCCGTGAGATACGTGTCAGGGCCGATGTAACCGCTTGCCAGTCCAATTCCCGCGATTATTAGACCAACCTCTCCACGAGGTATCATCCCCACGCCCACAGTAAGCGCTTGCATCGGCTTGTATTTCAGTCCTAGCAACATTCCGCCGCAACCAACCACTTTGCCAATGATCGCCAACCCAGTAATGAAAAGACCCGGAAGCAAACTCGTTACGAAGGCTCTTGGATCGATCAGCATTCCAATTGAAACGAAGAAGATGGGTACGAAGAACAGGAAGACCTGTTGAAGGTTTGCATGAACGTCCTGACTTCGAGTCATAGCTGACAGCGCGAGTCCAACTGCAAAAGCGCCTATCGCGGTTGATAGTCCGAGCTCACCTGAGAAGAAGGCCCCTGCAAAGCCCACTGCCAACACAAGAAGACTCACCGACTCGGCACCTGCTCTCAGTCTGTCAAGGGCTTTCGCCAATAGATATACGCCGACGACTATCACGATTAGCCAAAACATGGCCGCCTTCAAGAGAACGACCCCCAAACTCTCCAGAGAGAATTCGCCTGCGAGAACACTCAAGGTCACTGAAAGTAGAAGGATAGCGACCACGTCGTCAACGACACCCGCGCCGAGAATTGTCATTCCCTCTTTCGTTTTCAAGCGGCCTAGATCCGTCAACATTCGCGCAGTGATGCCTATGCTAGTCGCTGTGAGTATTGTGCCCATGAAGAGGGCTTCGCCTTGGGGAAGCCCCAAGAGCAACCCTCCATAGTATCCTAGGCCGAGTGGCAAGAGCGCGCCCATTATGCCCGCCAATGCTGACGGCGCTAGATATCGCTTCAGTAGTGCCGCTTCCGTATCGAGCCCGATGTAGAAGAGGAGGATTATCGCTCCGAGCTCGGCGAAGGTTACCAGAGTTTCCGAGTACTCGATAAATCCTAATGCGAATGGCCCTATGGCCATGCCGACGGCCAGCTCTCCAAGAGCAGCCGGATAGCCGAACTTCCGTGCTACAGAACCGCCCAGAAATGCCCCCATCAGAAGAATGACGATATCTCGAACAAATACCTCCACACCCACCATCTGTGCGCCCTCTAGACGAGTCTAATCACAATACTTTCCTTCGCCAGTCTGCAGACCTTTCTGATGCCTCTCTTTCCTTTCCGGTACGTAACGTCGATCAGTCCAACATTCTCCAACTCCTGAACGTCAACGCTGACCGTCGGCTCAGTCAAATCCAGTTTCTCTGCCAGTGTTGACACGTCGAGATCGCGAGACGACAGCAGCCGCACAATTCTCAGACAGCTCTCATTGGCCAAAAGCATCGCTACGCGCTGTATCATACTGCCCGAGATTTCCATCTGTGCCAAAGAAACCAGGCAACTAAATGAGCCCGGCTTAGGTAAAAGTATTGTTAACCAGCAAACTTTATCGAAGACTACCAATATGAACATCCGTGGACACGACTGTTGTCGCCAGACGCACAGGCTTATGCAGTTTTCGCGGTCAGTGTGGTCGTCATTGTAATCACACTCTATGCTGTGATAAGACTGCTTGACTGGTCTTCCGGGAAGCCCTTGCCTGGCGAGAAGGACCTTCTGTTCAATGCCGCTGTCTTGGGACTAGTAGCTCTGATTGCAGTGGTCGTGTTACTAGACGTAGAACTTGCAATTGTCTTCTCTCAGAACATAAGAGAACCCGTTTTACAGTTGCTTGAGACGATAGACATCCTAATCATGGCAACGTTGGCCGCCATGGTCATCGCAGTTCTACTCGTGATCCTCAGGCTCGAACGTAGGAGATCGACAAGTGCAGCCTGAACGAATCCTTCTGAGATTCCGCGCCTCCTCCCCTTGATCGCCTACGTTGGGAACCTTTGATGTTCCGCCGTACGCCCACATCTCTTTCGGAATGGGCAAGACGAGAAGAATCAGGTACGGCACCGTTCCGCTCTCGTTTGTGAAAACTTTAGTTCAGAGATTCAGAGACTTCTGATTTCGATTCTAGTGGATGTCCCAAGGCTTTATCGAATGGGAACGGTTTCGTCAGAGATCGGCCCGTACGGCGGGAAGCCAGCGACTTGTCTGCTTCGCGATTGAGAGTGAGAGATTCAGTTTCGACGATCATCCCGCAATTCACGTTCGCCTACGAAAAGCTCCCCGACTTGGGTTGGGTCGAGCGCAGCGTTCAGAGCGTGATGTCCGAACCTGTTGTGACGGTATCGCCGGACACGCCTGCCGAAGATACCACTCAGCTGCTGCTCGCACACGGCATCAGGAGACTTCCGGTGATGGAGAACGAATCCCAAATTGGCATAGTCACGGAACGCGATCTGATGCGATGGGTTCTAGGAGCGTTCTACGAGCCAAACATACCCCCAGACATCAGTGAGATTCTTCCACTTGCAGAAGCCTAGCTCAACTGTCTTCTTCTGTGCCTCAGCACTTGTGTAGGATGCGGCGGCCATTTCGTGGGAGAAGTCGAGACCGAGCTTGCTGGGAGAACTCACAACGATCACAGCCAATGAACAGTGAATGGAGTGTTCGTCGCCAAAGACCGTAGGCTGCGAGTCCTGCTCATTCCCTTCGAACCGTCAGCATAACGTTCTCATCGATCCACCGCACATCATCAGGGTCTTCGAAGTTACGGCGTATGTTAAGTTCAAACTCCGTCAGAGAAGCCTGCAACTCCTTCTTGGAATACAGAGAAAACGTCGAATAGTGACGATTCTCCGCGAGTTCAAGCAGCCTACCCAGACTGCTAGAACGCTGGTACTCGAATAGCCGAACATCCTCCATTCTCAATCTCGGCGTTGTGCTTACGTATCTCTCCAGCTCGCCGGTTTCGTATAGTCTTGTTTCCCTTTCGCAGAACAGCGGAAAGTATCTACCCCAAATAGTGCGACTATTCTGATTCCGGAGGCGCGTGTATACAAATAGAAACCCCTTTCGCCGCAGAACTCGAGAGCACTCGCTCAGAAATCCCATGATATCGAAATGATGCACGGCATTGAAGGTAAACACGCAGTCTAGGTGATCTGAGGGCAAAGGAAGATGGCGTTCCACCGATCTTACCCCCTCGAATTCCCAAATGCTATTCTGAGATGACTCCTGAGTTCGTCCAGCATTAGATGATTGATGTCAATACAGTGAAAACGCTTGATGTTTTGACCCAGATGTTGAAACAGCTTCAAAGTGTAACGTCCCGCGCCACAGCCTATATCGGCTGCTTTGATTCGCCGCGTGCCATGCAATCGCGAGGCTATGTAGGCGATTGGTTCGCGGTCGGTAATCCTCAGATCGCGATACACAGCGGCGATTTCTGAGAAGTGCTGGTGCATGCTATGTGACGCCATGTGCGGCCATCCCGATCGTACCATCAATTCTACTCGACCCAGTCATTCCCGATCCCCTTGCCTACGCCCGTGTAGCTGATCTTCCCAGCGGCTGAGTGAAATCCTTGTCAAGAACGACTAGGCGCATACCCGCGCCCGCACGAATACACTTCTCCCAGCGCACAAGAAAAGTGTTTTCCCAGAGCTGAGATTTTCGAGTTCGATCTTCGAATCTCTTTCCGGAAACGATTATCTGTGTGATTCCTTCCAATTGGCGGGACGTGACAATGTCAGTTGAGGTTGGACAGAAACCGCCCGATTTTCAGCTACCGGACCAGTCCAAGGCGATGCGCTCGTTGAAGGAGTTCTCTGGGAGGAAGGTCGTGCTGGCGTTCTTCCCGGGGGCATTCACAGGCGTCTGCACAAAGGAGATGTGCGCGTTTCGGGATTCGATGCAGATGCTTCAGGGCGTTGGTGCGCAGGTGGTTGCGATCAGCGTGAACGACCCCTTCTCGAACAAGGGGTTCGCAGACGCCAACAATTTGCAGTTTCCGATTCTGAGCGATTATACTCGCGATACCATCAAGAAGTATGACGTGGTGCAAGTGGATTTCGCTGGATTGAAGGGATACAACACGGCCAAGAGGGCGGTGTTCATCCTTGACGAGGAGGGGGTAGTTCGGTACAAATGGATTTCAGAGGACCCCGGCAAAGAGCCTAAGTACGATGACATTAAGAAGCAGCTGGAGGCACTGTGATTCTTACGTCATAGATTCAGCGATGATTGGTCGCATTTTCTAGAAATTCCCCTCGAGCTACGTTCGAGATTTTAGTAGGCTTTTGAGCGATGAAAGGGCGTAGAAGGTTGCCTCAAATGTTGAGGTTCCTAGGAATATGGATCTTCGGAATCCCCCATTTGGGTTTTGGAACTTGGCGATGAGCTGCATGTTGTGTTGCGGGTGTTGCGCGGTTTCGCCGAGAGCCTCCAAGGCTTTCACTCCGTAATACAGTTCGTCGAGTATGAGGTAAGCGTCGAAATCACGTGGGCTCCTGCCAAATCCCCCTTGCGGATTCTCGCAGAGCCTGACCCACTCAAGAGTGTTGTCAAGCGACTTCACATCGTATCCAAGTAGCTTCAACGATGCGACTGCGTAGTACACCGAAGCCAAGCGTGAGTAGCCGCCTTTTCCGAAGCTTCCATCCTGATTTCTCAGACCAAGGATGATCCGGGCCAGTTTAGGGGACTCCGTACTCCTCCCCAAGAGTCTAAGCGTTTCTAGAGAAAAATAGGTCGTTTCTATTTCTGAGGAAGCTTCGATATCAACCTCCTGACCTTTCAAGGCGGAGGATCGAATACCGCTCTGAATGAAATCTGCAACGCGACTGTCAGTTGATTCCCCGACCTCTTTCAATGAGCATGTGACGTAGTAAGCCACGTGTATTGAGTCGAAGCTTCCATCCTCGTGCTGTGATTTCCCATAATTATTTCACTAGGGGTTCTGCTATTTCGGGTTTTTCCGTTTTCTCCAGTGGAAGTTTTCTGTGGAAGGCTTGGATTGGGGTTTCTAGGGTTTCGATGTTGAGGCTGAGGTG
>Ga0315268_10000212_pt1 | contig 68684 bp, 114 predicted proteins | sample C1_top_MG_FD_204535 | JGI IMG/M metagenome (GOLD analysis project Ga0315268, IMG submission 204535) | Sediment microbial communities from Yellowstone Lake, YNP, Wyoming, USA - C1_top | ecosystem: Environmental > Aquatic > Freshwater > Lake > Sediment | place: USA: Wyoming | collected 2017-08-01 | reverse complement strand
ATTCAAAGCAAAACAGTAGATAATTACCTGCGGCTCTTTTTCGCAAGAGAAATAGCCTTTGCACGGTCGGGTAACTCAGCGGCAGAGTCATCAGTGAATCCGGGTGGTTTTATAGTTGCCATTGCGGAAAGTTGATGAGGTCGCAGGTTCGAGTCCTGCCCCGGCCACTATGAATGAGTTCGAGGGTTTAGTTTCAGTCAAAGATGAAGTAGTCGATGGGGTGGGAGATTGGCTTTGGCCACAGTCCGATCTACACGGCTTCAAAGCATTGACTGCTAACTGGCGGGAAGAACACAGATGGACCTACTTAGAACACATCAAGAAATTCGACGTTGTGGTTCAAGCAGGCGGGCATTGCGGATTATGGCCCCGATTATTGGCTGGACTTTTCAACAGAGTATACACCTTCGAGCCAGACGCAATGAATTTTCATTGTCTTGTGCATAATTGCCAGCGAGACAATATATTCAAGATAAATGCGGCACTTGGCGCAGAGTGTAAATTCGTCGCTCTTTCAAAGTTCAAAGAGCCAGACAATACTGGAACCCATTTCATTGAAGGCGTTGGCAGCATTCCAATGCTGACAGTGGATTCCTTCAACTTTGATGCTTGCGATTTCTTGCAGATTGACGTTGAGCGATACGAATTAAACGTCTTGAAGGGAGCCAAGAAGACCTTGGCGAAATTCAAGCCTGTGTTGTCGATAGAAAGAACCAACGAAGAAATAGAGGCGTTCCTGAATCAGTTTGCCTACACCAGAGGTAGAACTGCTGAGATGGACACGATATACTACTAACATGGAAATTGGCGGCTACGATCTGATATTCAAAACAGAAGACCCGAAGGGTTTGGTTCAACGAATAATGGAATTCGTGAACTGGCCGGAAGGTATAATTGAACAAGATGAAGGCGATGACTTCTTCTGGTACAAGGATTCTGATTCAAAACGTGGTTGGGACATGGAAGGAGCCGTGCCATCACTTGAAAATACGATGGTTTATTTTCTGCCACGAAAAGAAGAATTGACAGTAGTTGTTGATAAAGAAATGGCATTGGCCATTCGAGAAAATTTCGGATTATAACAACAAATTGTTGTTATAAGGCATACATACCTTATGCGAACGAGAAACAACGAGTTGAATCGCACTCATCAACAGCGATGGTATGCTCAAAATAAAGAGCTTCAAATACAAAGAAACAATGCCAATCGAGAAAAAAAGCTGACGTGGTTCATTGAATATAAAAGGAATTTGAAGTGCGAGTTGTGTCCTGAATCCCATATAGCGGCTTTGGATTTTCATCATTGTGATCCAAAGAAGAAAAGAGCGGGCATTAACAGACTGATAAATAACAACAATAGTTTAGAGGTCATACAAGAAGAAATACAAAAGTGCAGGGTGTTATGCAGTAATTGTCATCGCAAACTACACTACGAAGAAAAGACGGGAGCATGGTGTAACGGTAGCACACGGGATTTATACCCCCGGCCTAAAGGTGAAGCCTGATTAGCTTCAAGAGAAGGTTCGATTCCTTCTGCTCCTACTATGTGATTGCAATGGGCAAGAACAACAAATACCACAAATTCCCTCCCCGCAAGCAGGTTCCTGTCGGCGGGGTTTGTCTTTTGTGTGAATGCAACAGACAAGTGCGAATGGCAGCACGACCCTTTGTTAAGGGCAAGGCAATTTCTAATGCCCTGGGCTTTCCTGCACCGATGCCATTGATTTGTCCAGGGATGATATTCAAAGGCGTCAATAACTTGACAGGCGAAGAGGAATCGTTCAAAGTACATTGTGTATTGATTCTGAATCCAGAACGTAGTTCAGTAGAAAGAATAAAATGAACATCACACGCATTGCTCCGTCGCCGACCGGCGATATGCACATTGGCACTGCCAGAACTGCATATTTCAACTGGCTCGCAGCACGGGCCAGCGGTGGCAAGTTCATTCTTCGGGTGGACGACACCGATCAGAAGCGAAACGATCCAGCCTATACAGAAGTCATTCTGTCCACTATGAAGTGGCTGGGTCTGGACTACGATGAGATCGTATTCCAGAGTTCCAGATTCGACACATACAAGGCCGCAGCGGGCTTGTTGATCCATGAAGGCTGGGCTGTTCCGAAAGATGGGGCCACGGTCTTCAATTTGAAGAAGGACCATGTGTTCCCTTCTCATTGGAAGGACGAAATCAAGGGCGACATCAAGATTAGTGCCGACGACATATCTCATATGGATGGGATGGTTCTCATTAAGTCTGATGGAAGTCCATCTTATAATTTTTGTTCAATTGTTGATGATTTGCATATGGGGGTTAACCTAATCATCCGTGGAGTAGATCACATAACAAACACAGCAAAGCAGGTGATGCTTTGGGATGTTCTCAACAGCGGACAGACGCTACCAAGATTTGCCCACCTTGGTCTTATTTGCATTGATGGAAAGCCTATGTCCAAAAGAGACGGGGCATCGAGCATGTTGAATTACATGAACGCCGGATATGATGCCGACGCCATGTTGAATTTTCTTGCACGGCTTGGCTGGGGACCAACAAAGGATGATAAGTCCACAACCCTCTTACCGAGAGATAAGATGCTTGAAATGTTTCTAACTTCGGGTAAGATGAGAAGCCAGCCAGCTAGTTTTGATTCTGGCAAATTAGAGTCGTTTGACCGCAAATACAAGGCCCGTAAGGGTACTTGGCGAACGGGCGACAAGTTGATTCCTGACACCAACAAAGAGGAATAGGCATGAACGAGGGAACTAAACTTGACATTGAACTGGCAAAAGACAAGGCGTGCGAGCAATTCGTGCGTCGTTGTCGATATGCCATTTGCATTGAGAAGATCGACAACGGTGGTCTACATGCTGGTGCGCCGATGTACTTCTACTGCAAGGACTGTGGCATTCCTACGGAAGTCTTGCCCGAAGACTATCTGTTCCCGCCACTGCGTCAGTGCAGCCAATGCCAAGGTCTTCATCAACAAGGCTGGATGGAACATGCCAAGTCTATGGCGAAGGACGATGATCTATAGGATCGAATGAATATCCCAGGGATACGTTATACCCCGGACATACTTTCGGTGCTTGACCGATAGTAAGTTCGGGGTATAATTATTTACTATGGATAATGAACAAGTTGCAGAGACAGAAAAGAAACCTCTGACACTCAAAGATATATGCCTTGGAGTGTTTGGCGTATTCATCATTCTGGCAATATTTGCCTTGCCTATTATGTTCCTGATGAATTTCCTTTTACCAGTTTTCGGTGTAGATCGGCAGATTGACTACCAGCATTCGTTGGCGTTTGCGGTTCTTCTGTTTTGCATGGGGCGATGCTTCAGCCCAGCCAAGTGATTTTACAACTGAAGCAAATCAGGGTATAATCCGGCTGTCATGAAAAAAAACCGATGCCTACAAATTCTTGCATTTGTTGGTTGAAAAGTATCCGAGCGATGCGGCTCCGATGCTGATTGACATCATTGTGGACTATTTGCTGTTTCCGAAGGGCGACGGCACCAGCCCTCAACTTGTTGGCATTGACCAAAAAGTTGCCGAAATGATGGCCGATCCGGGTCGCAAGATTGAAGCCGTCAAATACGTTCGAGATGAACTTAAATGTGGTCTTAAAGAAGCCAAGGACTACGTTGAGCAACGAGTGTGGCCCGCTGGCGTCGGTCCTCAAAGTGAAAAGGCTTTAGAACTACAATCCCGATATGTGCAATCGGTTTTGGACAAAATTCGTGTTGATTATAATGTAGGGTGATATTGCATGGCTGGATCGTTAGAAAGATTCGACTTCCAAGGTCGAAGTCTTGTGCGTGATGTATTCATTGAAACTGGCACCTACCTGGGCCAGTCTTCGGAGAATGCGTCTCGTGCGGGGTTCAAACACGTCCATACCATCGAAGTCTCCGACAGGATATTTGCACTGGCTCAAGAGCGATTTGCAGGCCGGTCAGACGTGACGGCACATCATGGCTCCAGTCCTAGTGTGCTGCCAAGCCTGTGTGATCCTAAGTTGTCAACTGTGTTTTATCTGGACGGCCATTACCAAGGTGGGCCGCTTGATGAAAATGATCCGTTGGTGGGTGAATGTCCTCTGATATTGGAGTTGGATATTATTCGAGCGGTGGCCTGGGAAACTCCACCAATCATCATTATTGATGACTCGAAGATATTCACTATTGCGGCTGAAAGTCGTGATGACTATTTGAAAAACTGTCACCTTGATCCGGTCTTTTGGCCAAGTTATCAACAGGTGATTGATGCGTTGGGACCGGCCTATACGGTCTACGAAGAAGATGATAGGCTGTACTGCATACCTGGGGAGTGACATGGACCAGAACTGGAAGAAGTTTCTCAAGTGGCAATGGTCGGAAATCAAGAAGTATTTCGGACTACGAGTCCTGGGTGGATAGTCTCGGCTACCATGCTGGCAATGGCAACGGTACAGCACTGCTCCAAGAGTGGGTGAAGTACAAGAGCCATAACAAGAATGCCAAGCTGATTTGCATCGACCTGACCCCTCGTGCAAACCATCAGGTCAAGGAACGTGAAGATATTCTCCAGGTCGGTGGATTCTCGGACAACGTATTCAACGTGATCGCAAGGTTCGTTGAAGGTGGCTGGTCGAAGGATTTTTGGGTCAAGGAGATTGAAAGCGTTCAACTGGATACTTAAAATATATCCAGCTAGGTTTGGCTGGGGACCGGGTTGCTGGTCCTCGGCCTGCTTTTTGGCGGGTAGCTCAATGGTAGAGCAAAAGTAAAAACAAATCTAAGCGATATTTGGGCTTCGGCCATGCAGTTTGGATTACATTATCCAACTTTAGGTTGTGTGTTCGATTCACACCCCGCCAGCTTTTCCAGCAAACTTTATTTTCAGGTGATATATGGCTAAAGGTAATAACGCACAGAAGAACGACAAGAAAGACAAAAAGCAATCCAAGAATGCCAAGAAGACAACAGCTACGGCAAGTCAGCCCGCTGTTATTGGCAAGTCCAAGGGTAAGTAATGCCGAAAAGGACAAAACATCCTGACGGCTCTGTGTGTCTTGACGGAATTCGTAGCACTCGTCGCAACAAGCAAGTTTGTTGCGACGATTTTTACTTCCGCACTGCAACTTGTGTTTACGACATAAGGTATCAGTGGTATAATCGCCAGAAGACTTGGGGCATTCCTGTTTGTGATGGCGGGAGCAGCTTCATTGCCATAACCTTCTGTCCACACTGCGGAGTCAAATGTGATCCACGTCAAAGAAGACAAACTCCGTTCAGTCCTGGCAACAATGACAGGGACCAGAGCCGAAGGCTTGCTTAGGTTCCACGACGATCACATCAGCGAAATTCTTTCAGCCAAAGGCTCATCAGGCGGCAATCATCAAGCCTGGAGCGGCGGTCTTCACGACCATCTTGTGCATTGCTTTGTGTTAGCACAAGACCTCTATAAGCTCTTTCACGAGCGTATCGGCCCTGGTCCTCATGCCGGGCAAGACATCTATGGCGTACACGATTCACGCCCAATCCCGTTTTCTCTCGAAAGCGCCCTCGTGGTGCTTTATTTTCATGATATAGAGAAAATATTCAAATACGGAAACAAACCACATCGGTATCCTGAGCGTCTCATCGAAGCGAAGGACGCATGGTATCTTGGTATTTTGCCAACCAAATACGGCATCGTATTTGACGATCAAGAATACAACGCATTGAAGTACGCCCACGGCGAAGGCGACGACCATCGTAAAGATCAAAGAGTCGCCAGCCCCTTGGCGGGTTTCATTCATGCCATAGATTATCTATCGGCACGAGTCCTGTGGCAGATCAAAGACTTCGATTACGGTCTGGTCCCCAGGGAGCCAGTATTGCCATCAGCCATTCAGAGTCTCCATTCCACTTGCTGCAAGGCAGTGGGCAAGCGTGTTAAGTACACCGGCACCAATGGCGATGAATACGACAAAATCAATCACGGCCTGTATGTCGAGGGCGAAGGAATCTTCGTCATCTTCTCCGTCAGCCTGAATCGAGCGATGGTTCAGCACGATGATCGCACCACTATTTGCGTTGATCCCATTACCGTTGAAATTCTCGGTGACTAATGTTTAAGATCAAGCATGATTCCTTCGTGTACATTGATGACGCAAAACGTATTGGCGAATGTCGCTATGACGTTATTGCAACTATTGATTCACGATGGATTGTGGTGTTCACGGAATTGTTGAAGAATCCAGGGCCGAGTGTCACAAATGCCATCGAGTCTATTGTTCCACAATTTTGCCGATGCACTAGCCTCAAGCCAGAGGAAGTGATGTTTATTGAGCGATACCAAACGCATCCAGATGATCTTGATGTGATAAACTATCAGCCCGATGGCACAACGAGTTGGAGTAGGCTTCCAGAGGATCAAGCTCGTCCAATCTTGGAGTTACTATGATACCGCTGCCGGTAATAAAAGTGGACTATCCTTTGTCTGTGGTCCCGGCGTGGTGCCGGATGCCTATTGAATGCCACCAGGATGGCATTGGTGGTTGTTGGGGAATCTATCATGGGGAAGTGGCAAAATATGGCGAATCGCATTGCCAAACTTGCGAGTATAAAGCCGCAACTACAAATGGTCGAAAGTAATTTTTCCCCCATGTACAACGAAGGGGTGACGGTTATTGCACAGCCGCCCACTCGCCGTATTGTTCAAATCAATATGGAGTATCGTGGTGAAGAAGGCGAAGAACCGGGATACAACGGAAACTTCTTCCTGAGTTTTCCCTTGATGTATTTTCGTATTCAATACAAAAGATACTTTGAGAAAAATAAAGAGCAATTTTCTGCATCATCGCTGCACGTCATTTTTGCTGTTGCCGACAACAAAAGCAAAGCATTCATTCCACCACTGCCAAATGTTGATGACTTGATGCGAGTTTGTATCGAGTTGCCAAAGAAGCGATTTTCAAATGTCGATGATCTCTACAAGGCAGCAATTGATTGCTTCTGGTCAACAGACTTCAATGACGGAATGACCATCGCTTTATATCAATATGATTGCGACTCCTTGTTGGGCAACCATCGTAAATGGCAAAATAAAACAAAGAAACAGCCCATCTGGATTCCAAACGGTCGTAGCTTGAAGCCGATTGAAAATTTCGACAAAAAGTTCTTCTATGGATCGTCCTTCAAAAAGGACATTCAACCAGAAGACGAATACGATTCTGTTCAAGAACGATGGCAGCGAGCTGGAGCAGATGAAAGCCATCACCGCACGAAGGTTACTGCTGATTTACAACCAAGAGTTGTGCCATCTGTCCTCAGCGTGGTGAATCTGGTTTACAACCAGCAAAAATCGTGGTAGAATCCCTGTAAGAAGGGAACAGAAAATGCAAAATGCAAAAGCACAATGATCCAGAAGGTTGTAAGTGCGCCCGGTGTGCGGCTATTGCCAGAGGCATGACGCCGGATGAAGCTACCGTCGCTCAAACTGAGTGGGAAAACAAGGCATTGGTTGAACGTGGATTTTATGTTCACTATGTCAGTGCTGATTCCTCTTCTCCGACAAACTTCAATGCCCATACACATGGTATGCAGGCATTTGACAATCATCTGGATTTTCAGCTTATTGTCCCTCTACCGCCAGAATCCGCTCACAATATAATTTGCACACTCGCCGAACGAGTGAAAGCTGGTGAGCGGTTTGTGTCAGGACAGAAGTTGGACAAGATCATTCGAGGGTTTGAAGTCAAGCTGGTCGAGGCTCCCGAAGACGACCGCAAGGTTCTTCGGATTGTATTGCCAGACCCGGATGGCAAATTGGAACCTGACGAAATCAACGAACAATACGCTGTCCAATACAAGGACGTTGAAGGGGTGAAGCTCCCGAAGCGTTCGTGGGTGGCTTACAAGCCAAAGCGATAAAGCCATGACAGAAGACCCTCGCAATGTTGGATGGGTGTGTCCCGACCATACGCCTAAGCCTGACCCGCAGTATTTCAACAATCCCTTTGAATGGTTTGTCGGAAAACATTGTAAATTGGGTTTTCCAACGGGTCGCACCGAGGCTCCATTCACTGAGTTCATGTGGGTTTATGTCACTGGTCAAGAGGAAGACTTCCTGGTTGGCAGGCTAAACAACGATCCTTTATTTGTCGAAGAATACACGGATGGTGATGGCGTTGCTTTTGAGCGTCATGAAATCTGTGCTGTTGAATAGGACTGTTTATGACTGCAATACTTGACTTTTACCGTGATGAGGCCGCTTGGGATAAAACCAAGGTGCCTAACCCTAGCGGCTACACACATTTTGACATTGTGCGGAATTGGTCGGACGCACAATGGGAAGTCGCACACGATTTCATTCAGTGGGTCTTTCCACTCAAGGAAGAATCAGTATTTAATCCAGATGCTCCATTGTTGATTGACGAAGACATAGCGATCTTTCGGGCCGATGACGAATTGAAGCAAGCCTTGTTTCTTTCGTTTCATCGGTTCCTTCGTTTTTTGGGCCTTCGTTGTCGATACGATCAACCAACTAACAAATGGATCATAACTCCTGTAGCAGCCAATGAAAGTGGCATCGGTGACGAGTTCTTGACCAAAGCGGAAATTGAAAAGAAACAACAGGTATGGTCATATCCGAACCATAATTGGTTGAGGGTCACACGTTGCCTGCACAGCTTGCGTCTCCTGGGCCTGGAGTATGCTGCTGATTCCTTTTTTGATTCACTGTGTAAGTTGTATGACGAGAACCGAGGCATCACGCCAGATACATTCAGGTATTGGCAAGATGCCGCACAAGGAGGATTAGAATGACCTGCCAGAGCCACCGAGGTACTAAACGTGCGAAGGTTAAATGACAGTCTGAAGTTCAATGAGGGTGAAGAACCTGAAAACGACATGCCGCACATTCACTACGCCACTGACGGCAAGGGCCGTTGGTGGAAGACTGAATACAAGCGGCAATGCCCTGAAGGCGTCTTCATGCGTGGTCGTTGTCAAGGCGTCGAAGGTCATTTGGGAGTTCACTGGAGCTTTAACGCTCAAGGTGGCTTCTGTTATGACGACAATGATAATGACCCCAGCGAAGGTGGATGTTCTGGCAGTATCCCGCCAGACCACAAGAGCTATCGAACGCCATTGGAAATGTCGAGCCATTATCACATGAGTCACAGCACTCATGCTGAAGTGGTTGATCCCGCTGAGATTGCTCGGTTGGAGGCCGACGACGTTGACGAAGGCGAATCAGTAAGTCGTCCGCTCGATATGTCAAAACTTTCTCCTGAATATGCTGCCGAGTTGCGGCGACGTTCAGAAGAATACAAAGAAAACAAACCCAAGAAGCCTTGGTGGGCATTCTGGCGTTCTGAAAAAACAAAGATCGACTAACCGCCCTCAGAGAAAAGAACACAATGTTTGACTTCTTCAAGAATACGTTCTTGAACCGTGGCCGATACAAGACGCACTCCGAGGCAGTCGTTGTGTCGTGCTTTTACAATCCTCAGAACAGCCCATACCGACTTCTGGCTTTCCAGAAGTGGTATCACAGCATCAAGCACTTGAACTATCGCATTATTGAGTGTTTGATGGGGCCTGATGCTAAGTCTCAACTCCCGGATGATCCCAATATCATCCAGGTGCAAACTGACTCTGTTCTATGGCACAAAGAGTCGCTATTGAACAAGGTTATTGCAGAGCTTCCCGAAAAGTTCAAGTATGTCTTTTGGGTGGACGCCGACGTGTTGTTCACCAACGACAACTGGCTGGTCGATTCGGTGAAGGAACTCGAACGTGGTGCCAACATCTGGCTTCTACGAAGACATGGGTTCCGACATCATTTATATGTTCGGTCAGCCTCAATATGAATTCCAAGTCGATATTGAGGGCCATGAAGAACTTGATTGTGAATCGTGTTAGTCGAACAATGTCACTACGAACAACGACATTGAATGGTGTCGATCCATTCTTTCACCGTGGTTATGGAACCGAAAAATGAAGACGGTAATTGAACAACTGGCCGATTTCATTAAGAACTCCGAGGACAGCCACACGAACAACTTGTGGTTGCAGGACGATATAATGAAGGTATACGTCCGCAAAGGGCGGCACATGGTATATCCAGGTAAGCTCTCTACGACTCTGGATATTGCCGCCGTCGAAGTGGATGAAGACAAGCAAAGTCAGGGACATTGGACGGCTTTTCTCGATAAGGCCCACGAGATGAATCCGTGGGAGGCAACATATGTCGAGAATACGTTGAATCCTATTCTTGCTACATCCCTCATTCGACATGGGTGGATGCCGGTTCCGGGTGCGTATCCAGAATCCTTCTTCATGCCGAAAGATTCGGCAAAGTATTTCGAGCAGCAGTTTTTACAACAAAAGTTTTCCAGAAGAAATGCCTACTGAAACAGCAACGTGCATGGGTTGTTTTGTGAATAACCCAAGAATATGGGATAATCAACATTTGGAGTCCTTGCGGACCAATCCGACAACCTTCAGTGCGATTGGCTTGACCGCCGATGAGAAATTGTGTCTCAAGCATTTGGCCGATGCGTGGAATTTGTTCGTCAATATGGCCGCAAAGCATCCAGACGACGACAGTGAATTCCATACGGCAATACATGACGCACAAAAAATGATCGCTCTGCGGGTTGCTCGTCGAGTGGACACAGACGTATGGAAGCAGCCAGAATGAAAGTAATATCCGGTGGGCAAACTGGAAGTGATGAAGCTGGTCTTCGAGCGGCGAAAGCGTGCGGTTTTGAAACTGGAGGATGGTTGCCCCAAGGCTGTAAAACTCTTGATGGGACACGACCAGACCTATTGACAGAATACGGCATGAAAGAGCATAGTAGTTCTCTCTACCCGCCCAGGACTGAGGCAAATGTCAAGGACAGTTGTGGCACCATAAGATTTGCTAGGACATTCTCTTCAGCCGGGGAAAAGTGTACTCTCCGTGCGATCAAGTGGTTTAATCGTCCGTATTTGAACGTGGATATAAATAAGCCGATAGATAAACAGGAAGTATTGTCTTGGCTTAAAGAGCATGATATAAAGATTCTCAACATTGCTGGGAATTCTGAGGAAACCGCTCCCGGCATTGGCGATTTCGTCTTTAAGTATCTCATGGGTGTCTTTTCCGACGTAAAAAACGGGCTTGACAACATGACCCATGCGGAGTAAAAACTGATGTTGGACAAATTTACGACCCCTATCCAAAAGGAAGACCCGATGGCTGCAACTGCAACGACCCAGACCCAAATCCAAACTCAGTCTCAAAATGCTTGTCCCGTTCAGGGTGCAGTTGAGCAACTGAGCGCCACATCCGAAACTTGTGAAGGCACGGGATGCTGCGAGAACACTCTTTGCCAGGAGTCCCTCCGAGAGCGGGCTTATTTGCTGTGGGAGAAGGCTGGTTCCCCAATCGGCGATGGCGTGGATTTCTGGATCACCGCCGAGCAAGAACTGTTGGCCGATGCCACCGCTGAATAAACCGGCCTGCCTTGATGGTTTGCTTCATAAACGCCACAACCACTGACAAAAATCAGTGGTTGTGGCGTTAGTACGGTTGTGTCAGGTCACGATCCAGAACTGCTGGCTTATGTCCTCAGTGTCACAGCAAAAGGCGTGCTGGTTTTTCACGATCACGATGAGGAATTTTTTTCCGTGGTCGCTACATAGGGCATGGGCAAGAATGATACTTTGGTTGAAGGACTTCACTATTACATTGACGGAAAAGGCAAGTGGGTATTTACCTCTTACTTTTTGCTCAATCGTGGGTATTGTTGTCACAACGGTTGTCTTAACTGTCCATATGGTGCTAACATGAAAATCGAACCGGGCCAATATATCTGGAGATCGAAAGACACAGACTTTCCAGTAACGGTTATTGAGTCCATTGGCAAAGGCCCGGACGGGCGATTCTATGTAAAGATCGCTGATAGCAACACATCCGTTCCAGCCGATGAACTCATAAAGGTTCCGAATGTGGCGCAAGCATCACGACGACCCCAATCGAAAAGACTATTTTGATGATTTGGTGATTGGTGGTTTACTTATTGTTGTCCTTATTCTGCTGGGGTTTATGTCCTTTCATGTGATGATGATGATGATGATGATGATGATGATGATGATGATGATGATGATGATGAAAATCCATCACATTCATCCGATGTAGGATATATAAAGCATGAAAAGGATATGCACATTTAATGAATTCATGGTCTTGAAGGAAGATGATCGGCGAACTGGTAGCAAAACAGGGCTATATCCTCTAGGATATGGTGGAATTGGGTTATACCCCGATGCAGACATGATGACTCATTCTGCTGATGCGATCCTTTATGTCACAATAGACAACCGATTGTTCAAGAACGGAGATTCAGCCCCATTCAGCATTGCTCACTTGCCCGGCCACAAGCAATATGGCGACATGGCGAATTCAGGCGAGAATGAACCATATGACATTCGCCATCTTCCTGGCGATGTTGTTCCCCACAAGGACAGCCCATTGGGTGGCAAGTCCATACCGTTCAAGAGTTTTGTAAAGTTGGTAGAAAAGCCAAAAGAAATTTCCCCGCCCGATTCCCCGAACCTTCCCAGGTAGTTAGGGTCTTGTCATGAAGCGTAATCCGATTGCCAACTATTGTAAACAACAAGTAGAGGGCTGGGACAAGCTGCCTGAGTTCATGAACTTCGCCCCTCTTGGGGAAGAGGACTTTTGTTGCAGTTTTCTTCGTCGTGCTGACGGGATTCAAATGTTGGCGTCAGTGAAAGACCTAAACTCCCTCAATACCATCCACATCTCTTTGGCTCCGATTCGAGATTGCCGCAAAGACTGGACTGATGAAGAACATAGTGGACACATATTCGATGTGGCGTTTGAAGTAGTCGAGTCGTTTTTCCCCGGTCGAAGGTTTGCACGACAGCCCGATGATCTCCGCAGACCCCAAGTGAAGCATTACTTCGCCATTCTGGAGGCCAATGAATGAACGAGTTCCACATTTCAGAAAAAGACAACAACACCACGTTCGTCACCACGGCGATTGATTATCCGAATGCTATGCCGCATATTGGTACAGCTTTCGAGAAGATCGGTGCAGACGTGTACGCCCGGTTCCGTCGATTCCAGGGTCGTGATGTATATTTCACGATGGGCAATGACGAGAACACGGTGAAAGTGCTTAAAGCGGCGAAGGCTGTGGACAAGCATCCTCAGCCATATGTCGATGAAATGGCCGAAGCGTTTAAGGCTGTGTGGAAAGAACTCAATATTTCCTTTGACGATTTCATTCAGACCAGCGAAGATCGGCATCTGTTGGGCGTTCAGAGATTTCTGCGTGCTGTTAATGCTGCTGGATATATCGAGAAGCGACCATACAAGGCTCTCTATTGTGAGGGCTGTGAAGAGTTCAAGAGTCCAAATAGCTTGGACCATGCAAAGCGATGCCCGAACCATACTGGCACACCGTTGGTGGAGCGGGAGGAAGAGAATTACTTCTTTCTTCTATCTGCATTCAAGCAGCGTGTGGCTGATTTGATTTATCCTACTCCATTCCTCACTGCTTTCCTGAGTATCGAGCCAGAGTCTCGTTACAACGAAGTCACCAAGTTCATCAACACGGAACTGACGGATATTTCCATCAGTCGCCGCAATGAAGGCTGGGGCATTCCAATTCCTTGGGATGATACACAGGCCACCTATGTCTGGTTCGACGCTTTGTTGAACTATTTGACCGTGATTGGTTTCGGGAACGATTGGGAGAAATTCCAAAAGTATTGGCCTGCTGAAGTTCACTTCATCGGCAAGGACATTACTCGGTTCCACTGTGCATTGTTCCCGGCAATGTGCATGGCATACAACGAAGGCTGTGATAAGTTGGGTGAACCTCAATACAAGTTGAAGGCTTTCCCTCAGCGTGTATTCGCCCACGGATTCGTGAATCAAAAGAAGGGAAGTCAGGTTGTCAAGATTTCCAAGAGCGGAGATTCAATCCAACCTGGAGAACTGATTGAGCAGTTCGGGTCGGATGCGTATAGATATTACTTCTTGTCGAAGTTCAACTACGATACGGACGGCGAATATAGCCTGGACCACTTCAGAGAAGTGTATAACGCTGACCTCGCCAACTCTTTGGGCAACCTCGTGAGTCGTACTGTAGGAATGTCGATGCAGTATTTCGACGGGAAGATTCCACCGATGGCCGCAGAAGGCCAGACTTGGCTTGATGAGAAGACGGCGTTGGAATACGAGCAATTTATTGTGGATTGTTGTTCGTATCGGCACGCTCTTGAATTGACGTGGAAGATCATCTTCAACGCCAACAAGCTGATCGAGGATTCCAAGCCGTGGGAGTTGGTTAAGTTGCCCGGCAACACCTGCGGTCAGGTGTTGGGCCAACTTGTGGGCAGTCTGAGAATCATCAGTCTGTTGATCCGACCGTTCACTCCAGCGGTGGCCGAGAAGATTTACACGACGTTCCAGTGGGCTGAAGGTTGGAATGAACTCGATTGGGAGTTCGTCAAGAAGTTGTCTGAAAACAACTTCCTGGGACTCGAAAACGGTATTGCCATCAATAGGAATGTTTTAGATAATGCCGGAAAGTTTCCAGTGTTGTTTCCGAGGGCCAAATGAGCAGATTGATGTTGGTTCTAGGATTAGTCATTGGGTTTTGGGCGGGCCATTGGTTCGCCCGAACTTCATGGCATCAACGATGGTATGCTCAGTGGTATGAGGGGTTTCTCAACGGCGCTGTTGTTGCAGCAATACTGGTGGGCATCTACTTCATTGTCATAAGAAATTGGAAACAATCTTCTTAGGGGTTGCACGGTGAGTCCAATCGGTAAGGCGCAAGTCGCTCCGATTAACTGAGGGTTCGATTCCCTCCAACTCCACTATGAATGAAAAACCAGCCGATGGCGTCCGAGGCTTCTTTCTCTACAGTCCGTTTTCGCATCGACACTTCTTCCGTGTTTACGGAGAAGTCGATCCGACGACGGGCCATAAGACGTTCACCGATTACAAGGTGTGCGCCGAAGATATAGAAGTCACGATTGAAGCGAATGGGTTGTCCCTGTATGAAGGGGACGAAGATAAAAACCGCCTTGATTGGTCCAGCCGTGTCTTAGGAAGAGATGGCAAAGACCACTTGGATGTGCGAACACCAAAAAAGGAACAGTAATGGGACGGCCCGTAGAATTTTCTTGATACGATCACTCCTTTATTGTGTCTGAAAAGATATAATGAACCAAGGAGTAAATCATGGATAAAGAATACGCAAAAGCTATTTCCAACTTCGAGCAAGCGGGAGCGCACCTGGGAAACTTCGCCAACCTATTGTTCACATATCACAAATCGCTATGTGAATCCGGCTTCCAGAGAGACGAAGCATTGGAATTGGTGAGGGAACTCCAAACGACCTTATTTGCACAGGCTTTCAACTTCGGACCACAGAAGCAAGATGATGACGACTAAAGTAATCATTGTTAAGCCAGAAAGACTTGCAGGATCGGTCGCAGAGAAATCTGGCGACCGATTTCGTTATCCATGCAGATGACTTCCTTGCGGAACTGGAGCGAACATGAGTGATTGCGAAGTGGCCCAATTCAGCAGAATGGCCATCCCTTTGATGAGGAGGATATATCCTCAGCTTATTGCCAACCAGATATACAGTGTTCAGCCATTGGCTTGCCCAACTGGTTTAGTGCATTATTTGCGATATAAATATTCTGAGAACAAAGGCAGCACCATCAATACCGATGGTTGGATCATCAAGTCCAAGAAGAAAAAGATTTGGCGTGACATCAACGATCCGTGGGAGCCTTCTAGCAATGGCTGAGAATATATGGTATCGTATTCGCAAGCATCTTGGGATGTTGTCCTATGAGGAAAGTCGCATTGAATCGAGTGAGCAGGTAAAGAACTCGATCAGGGCGCAAATGATACATCCCGATGACGTTAATTGGTCTGATGGAATCAAGACCGAGAATATTCCCAAAAAAGATAAACTGCGGCCCAGGTCGATTCTCGAAGATTGGGGAGTAACCCAAGATTCGGGCTGAACCTTTTGGCAGCGGCGATCTCTAGTAGTGTAAGGAGAAACATCATGGCAGTAAAGCAAGTTATCGTTTGGCGACACGATTTAGGTTGTCGAGTTGGCAAGAAGATGTCGCAAGCGGGTCATGCTGCTTTGGCCGACTTGTCGAACACGATTCGTGACAATGTTGATGCCGAAGGTAATGTATCGTTCAAGCTGTCGCCTGCACAGTTTGAGTGGTATTTGACGAACTTCCGTAAGATCGTTCTCCGTGTTGACAGTGAGGCCGACCTGTTGCTTCTGTACCATCTGGCGCAGGAAGTGGGGTTGCCGACTGAACTCATCATCGACAGTGGTTTGACGGAATGGGATCAGCCCACAAAGACTTGCATCGCTATCGGGCCAGCAGAAGATGCCGAGATTGACGAGATCACTGGTGAGCGTGGCCCTTTGGGAAGATTGAAGTTGATGTGACCTTTACTGATTGGTGGTTTTTGTGGTGTATAATACAATACCATGATTGCAACCATCATAATTGCCGCAGCAACTTTTTTCACCCTGATGGCCTTGACGTATTGCTGTCTACGTTTATGGTCGGCACGGAATGCTTTACAACATAAACTTTCCGTGGTAGAATCAACCGTAGCAGAGCAGCATCTTGCCCTTAGTGCATACGAGGATCGGCTGAGTAAAGTCGAGGCTGTTCAAGAAGAAGAATTGACGCAAGATCAGGCTGAATACAGAGATCAGCTACAGGCACAATACGCTGCCCTGTTCAAGCAGATCGAAGACAAAATGAAAAACGATCTGAAGACGGCGAGAACCGAAACTTCAGATTTGGTGAAGAAGAGTCGTGCGGAATTCGACAAAAAGTTGAAGGACGAGTTCAAGAAAGCCTGTGAACAGATCAAGTTTAGCGAAATCGAATACAAACGAACCATCACCAAAAAGCGGAAAGAATTCAGTCGCAAAAATGCAAAGAACGCCAAACCTCAGAGGATATGGCGATACATAGATGAAGAGTAGCCCTTTGAACGCAGAGGAAAAAATGGGTCCGTAGATACACGAAAGGAACCATCAACCGGAGGTCAGTATGTCATTAGCACAGAGAAAAGTCTTAGTTTTGAACAAGTCGTGGACTGCCATTGGCGTCGTCACGTTGGAAAAGGCACTAAAGAAAGTCGCCGGAACCTACAAAGACGGTACGCCGAAGGCACGCATCATCGACGCACTTCATGACTTTGCTATGCTGACCTGGGATGATTGGGCAAAACTCCGTCCAGGGGAAGACGAGCCAGCAATGCGTTCTGTGAACGCAGTGTTTCGTATTCCTGAAGTTATCCAGTACACTCGATACGACAAGCTGCCTACACAGAAGGTCCACTACAACCGTAGGACCATCTACCGGCGTGACGGTAACGTCTGCCAGTATTGTGGAAAGCAGAAGCCGGGTAGCGAGTTGTCATTGGACCACGTTATCCCACGTTGCCAGGGTGGTTTGACCACCTGGGAAAACATTGTCGTGGCTTGTACCGACTGCAACGCAAAGAAGGCTGGCCGGACTCCGAAAGAAGCCAATATGAGGTTGCTCTCTGTGCCTAAGAAGCCGAAGCACAACTTCTTCCCTGGTGATGTTCGGGTGAAGTCTTGGGAGCAATTCCTTGGCGAAGCGTACTGGCTCACAGAGCTAGAACATGACTAGCTGTCTACGGATTGCTAAACGATAGCCTCTGGCGTGTGGCGACATGCGCCAGAGGCTTTTTTATTCTTCATGGTGCGACATGGAATTATCACCCTCTGTTCAAAAACTTATAGCTATCCGCACCAAGCTGGAAGAGGAACGGCATCAATTTGCCATCAAGCACGGCTTCGCCTTCAAGCGGGCGCAAAACTTCAAAGATTGCGTCGTGATCCGTTGGAAAACATCAACTAAGAAGCACAAGATCAACCATCCTCGCATTGAGGAATATGTCAAAATAAGTCATGAACTTTCCGACAAGCACAATTTGTGGGTTGAAGATTACCCATTCCTCGAAACCGGACTCCTATTGTTGAAGATTGGCATTTACGTCTTCTATTCATGGGACTACCAATCTTGGGCCATCCCAAATGAAAACAAGGAAATTCAGGACTACGTTCTGAGCAATTTACCCAAATGGGCCAAAGTGAGTGTGAAGAAATGATTCGCCCTATCCCGCTATCTCATGGCGTTGGGTTTTTCTCAATGCAGCAATTGCCTCAATTTGCAGGCAAGTACCGTGAGGAAAATGTCGGTCGCTACTGGAACTACTACGTCACTCCAGAGTGCCAGGAATGGCCCGAAGCTGTGACGTATAAGGGTCCGTATGTAATCGACGGGTTCTCCCCAAACCTCAACAAGAGTCTGCACGTCGGGCATCTACGTCAATTGGCTTTGGCCAAGTCTTTGGAGAGCATTATGAACTATGCTCAACAAAAGCCTAATGCCAAGTTCGTGTCCCTATTGGGAGCGTCACAAGGCGTCTTTCAATACGCCACCGAGCAACTGAATGGATGGTTCGATTTTCTGAACTTCCATCCAGAGTTGCACTACGACGTATTGATGCCACGAGATCAGGAGATCGTTCCTCGTTACAAAACCAAGGTGCCGGTCAAAGACTCTATTTCGACCGACATTAACGGCAACCCTTTCGAGCATGAGGAAGAATGTGAAGTATGGGATGGCCCCAATGGGCCTGTAATCGTCGTTCGTTGGGATGGGCGTCCTTTGTATGCCTTCCAAGACATTGCCTTCTCGAAGGTTGTGGGGCCGACGCATTACATCACTGGCACTGAGCAACAGGAGCATTTCGCAAACCTGGGGCTGGGCGACAAGCACTTGCCTATGGGCCTTGTATTGGGCGCTGACGGCAAGAAGATGAAGTCTCGTACTGGCGATAGTGTCACGGCGAAAGAAGTGCTGGATCAGATTGTGTCACAGCTTGATCCGACACCTGAACCGAACAAGCTGGCGTGGAATGTATTGGCATGGAACTTCCTTCATGTCGCTCGTTCCAAGAGTGTGAAATATACACCGCAAGAATGGACGAAGCCGGATGCTCCGGGCATGTATATTTCCTACACTTATGCTCGTTTGCAATCGGCCATGAGTCAGGTGCCATATCGTGATCGCACGGCTCGGCATGTTGTTCGCATTACCGCAGCGGGTGTCAACGCAGTGTTTGATCCAGAGTACGATTTGACGCAAGGTGATGCCGAACTCATTGGCTTTGCAAATCAACATGCTTATTTTTTGGCACGAAGCATTGAGTCGTTTGACCCAGCGATTTTGGCAAACTTCACTTACGATCTTGCAGCGAAATTAGGACAAGCGTATCATCTGGACAAAATCGTTGATGGTCGTTGGGGATTCAAGTATTCTGTATCGCAGGCGTTGACACACCTTCGTTTGTGCATGTGTCAACTTGGCATGTTTCCTTTGGAGAAGATTTGATGGATGCTCAACAACGAGAGGCCGATCAGCGAGTCATCGCTTCTGAAAGGAAGATGACGGATGCCGAGTTTCTTGAAACCATGTCAAGAACGGACTCGTTGATTGACCATGAGCCTGATACCACCTGTGGCATGTGCCATCACCAATTCGTGATGGCACAGGTCGCTCGTGATATGATCGTTGCAGGCGAGACGGAAGACGTAATCAAGAAGTGGTCTGAGGAAGCCGAACGTCGTTGGCGTTCATCGAAATTTGTCCAGCTTTGGGACGAAGCTGTTGCTGCCGATAAAGACCCTAATGCGGTCTTCGAGGAACGTGGTTGGGAGCCTTAAAATGTCAGAACATGGAATCGTCAAAGATGGTTGTTGGGTGCCTTTGCCCCCAATCATGACTGTTGAATCCTTGTTGGCTTATGGATTTAGAGAATGGCCTGTCGGCCAACATGACAAGCATGATCGGCATTGGCAATTTTGCAAGCGTGATGAAAAGGGCAAGAAGCTCTATGTGCAGGTGCGACTGTGGGCGTTCAGTAAATACAGCAATACTGAACGAACAGTTGAAGACTCATTCGATGCCGATGTTCAGTTTGACATGAATGGTCCCAAGACATTCAACGTCAATATGAGCGTCAATAATATGACGCCAGCACAGGTCGTTGAATGGTTCGAGAAAATGCACGACACAATGGGATGTACTCATTACGAGTTGTATTCCGACGACCGATACAACGAAGAAGGCGAACAGACTTCTTTCGACTGTGATAAATGTGGAAGATATTTGCCACCAGAAGAAGCTGTCGCACCGTTTCTTTGTCCTGGGTGCAAGTACGAAACAGAGAGTGGTTTTAAGCAAGTTGCCAGAAAGGTCAGAGTAAAGCGTAGATAGCTATTTTTTTTAGCGATTTCTTAAATCTTTTGTGGATACCCCACCAACATCCTGTTCAATGATGGAGAAATGTCTGGCAGTGACGACGAATAACTCGATTTTGCTTAATCGAGGGCCAGCATCTTCTTTTGGGGGTGCTGGCCTTTTTTGTTCGCCCGTACTCCTTTGTTATATCCAGCTTCAAAGGAGCATATTATGTGGCTTGAATTAGGCAAAGAACGACCGGGTGGTGTCCCACAGAACAATCCACGAATTTGGGTCAATACAGACCATATCGTGCGTGTAGAATTCATTCAGGAAGGTGCGGTATTGACCGCTACAGTCATCTCTACGAAGCCGGGCGGTTCAGATCGCACGATATTCAAAGGTGATGACGCAGAACGATTAAGACTGGCTTTGAATATGGAGCGTTCGTGGCAACCACTGCTCGACTATGAAAAGCCAGCAGAGCCAGAAAAGGCTGTCAAAAAACCAAAGAAATAAGCGAACCCGGTTTGCTTATTTCCTGTCAAGTAAACGGAGGGAAAAATGGCAAACGTAATCAAGGAACTGTATGACAAGAGACTGACCAATCTCGGCGGTCATCGCTGGATTCCAGACAATATGCACTACATCACAATGATGGGTAGTGTGGCCTATGGTGTTTCAAACGATACGTCCGACACGGACATTTATTCCTTTTGCATTCCACCAAAGGAAGAATTGTTTCCGCATCTTCGTGGCGAAATCGTAGGCTTTGGCGATGCCGTACACGCCAATAATAGATTCACCAATTACCAAGAACACCACATCAAAGATGTCGGTGCCGAGAAAGAATATGACCTCAACATTTACAATATTGTTGACTTCTTTCAGTTGGTGATGGAAAACAACCCTAACATGATTGACTCTTTGTTTACGCCTCAATGGTGCGTATTGCATAGCACCAGAGTCGGCCAGATGGTGCGAGAGCAGAGGAAGATATTCCTTCATTTAGGAAGCTGGAATACTTTCAAAGGCTACGCCTATTCACAGCTAAAGAAGTGTGGGTCAAAGAAGCGAACCGGGAAGCGAAAGCAAGTGGTAGACGAAATGGGCTTCGACCCTAAATTCGCTTACCATATTGTGAGAAATCTGAATGAAATCGAACAGATTCTCACAGAGGGCGATCTGGACCTACAGCGAAATAGAGAACAATTGAAGGCTATTCGCCGTGGGGAATGGTCGCTCGAACAGATAGAAGAATATTTCGAGCGGAAAGAACTTGAGCTAGAAACTCTGTATAATGAGAATAAAGCCGGTTTACCTTGGGGGCCTAAACACGATGGTTTGCAAGAGAAAGTTAAACAACTTCTCTTTCAGTGCCTCGAAGAACACTATGGATCGCTTGACAAATGTATTGTCAATCCAGATGCCGCAGTGATGGCTCTCCGGGAGGTTGGCGACGTTCTCGCAAAATACAGAAACCTTCTATGAAATTCATTCCGACAGATGTTGAAAACTGCACGGTCGTCATGATGGATCGCTATCATGACGACCGTGGTTTTTTTCAGGAACTCTACGAACAAGACAAATATACGCATGGCATTGAGTTATTGAATTGGCAACAAACCAATTGGTCCGTAAGCAACAAGAACGCATTGCGAGGAATCCATGTTGCTAATTATGCCAAGCTAGTCACATGCGTCTCAGGAAAAATATGGGACTTGGTAGTTGATCTTAGGACAAACTCGCCAACTTTCTTAAAGTACGTCGGAGTCGAACTGACTCCTGATGAACCCAAACAAGTCTATGTGCCGCCAGGATGCGGACATGGGTTTGTATCTCTTGAAGACAACTCTTCTGTTGTCTATATGCAGACTGGTCGATATGCCCAAGATGGCGAATTGACGGTTATGTATAACGAACCCAATCTTGCCATTCAATGGCCCGGCGAAAACCACACTATATCAGAACGTGACAAAGGTGGTCAGCCGCTCTGGTCTTTTCAGATGTGTTTATCTGAAAAAATAGACTATAAAATGAATGATGAGCTTCAATCTGTATGGGTCGCCTCTCTCCCTCCAGAAAACCAGGAAGAGTGGAACAAAAAATATCCTAAGTTAGAATAAAGTCAACAAATTGAATTTCCAATACATCTCTTGGAAACTGTGTTCCTGCCGCTAGAGCTTTATTTTCACTTACTTTCCATTGTTCTTTGATTCGTCTTAGGACGGCAGGCTCGTGAGTGAAAAATAGCTCTACAGGATGTGTGACTAATTCTTCTTCAGATATGGTTAGTCCTGCCTCTTCGATTATCTTTCTATATTCCGTCATAGGATCGAGGAAGTTTCTAGTGCGGGTTTCTTTTAGTCCCATACTAAACAATTCATCTGTGTCGAACACAAGATGCAGATAAGCTCTATTTAGTTGCTTATAAAGGTGCGTGCCGTGGCGACTGGTCCAGGGATGGCATCGTAAATAAATGCGACCATTTGGAGCTTTGACCTCGTTTGCTTTGATGAGTATATTTTCATCTGCGTGGTCAATGACATCATTGACCAGTATGACATCGTATGGGCCATTCTTTTTGATTTCGTCAAAATCAGTGCTGAATTGCAGGTTGACGGTATCTTCAAAGTGGCTCCAGTTTTGCTCGCTGGGATCATAGCCCATAGCCAATTTGACGCCGACGAGATTGGCAGCAACATAGGGAACATGCCCTTCACCGCAGCCGAAGTCTAGTAGCTTTTTATCGCTTAGATCGGTGCGAATAAAGTCATGTACGATTCCTGCTGCACGAGACAGCTTGTGATCCTCGTCTTCGCCGCAAATTAGGTCTTCAGGCACCGCCAGAGGCCATTTCTCGGATTTAGCGAGCAATCGGAGGGTTGTGATCTCCGATAGCCTCTCACGCTCACCAACGGGCATTGGGGGCGATTTGAGTTCTTCTTCGAGTAACGAACGCATGAAGCCTGTCATGTGTTCAAGCGCCCGGAGGTATTCTTTGATTGTTTTTTGGTCCATGTTTCTTTCCACCTAAGACTCTATTAGATGAGTGAACTTTGCGAAAATTGGAGCGTGCATGAAAGATTTTGAACGGACATTGTTAATTGGGGTCGTATTTGATCTATCGACGTTGCACACCAACGGTACTCGGAACTTGGATATTGTAAAGGATGTTCTTCTGAAGAATGTCTTGGATGTGAAGCCGTCATCGAAAATATATGTTTCTCATCCAAATTGGCATACAATCCCACGGGATCAGGGGGAAAGCACATATTATGTGATCTCCTATCAAGAGCCGCCAAATTTCTATGTTGATTCTACTTTGAAAAACGCCGTCACAGTTGTTGGCGAGTATGTCGAAGATTGTGATAAGTATATGTTTTTGATTACAGATCGTTTTCAAGCACCACGCAACTATCAATATCGCAAGGGATTTTTGGCAAATAATATCAGAGGCTATAGTACGAAGATGTGTGTCTTTGGCATAGGAGATGGTTATGACAACATGAATCTCAAATCATTGGCCGAAGAATACGAGGCACATTTTTCACACTTGTCAGACGCCGCCTCGCTGTCTGATGAACTTACCAAATTGTTGACGGGATACTAATGGAAAATCCAAAGATATTCGTAAAGCGAACTGTAGAAAATAATCCTTTTTACATGGCCCCGGTGGAAATCATCATTCCATTTCATGGCGAACAGGCTCGTGTTGCCAAGTTGATGGAGAGTATATTTACCACAGTGCATACCAACAGGTATTTGATTTCTCTAGTTGACGATGGTTCTCCGAACCAGACATTCATCAAAGATATAGACAAGAAGAAAATGCCTGGTGTGCGATGTTTTCGTACCGATGAAAACAAGGGATTCGGAGCAGCGGTAAATTTGGCACTCAAAACTCCGTGGAGCCAAAATATCACCTGGATCGCCATTATGCAGTCTGATGTTTTTGCAGAAGAAAACAATTGGCTCTCCAATATGGGAGAGACGATGAATCTACTCAAGAATCAAAGCGTAAAAATGGTGTCTCCAATGACCAACAATCCAATGGTCGAGTCAAATATTTTGACTGGACGAAAAAGTGATCGTCGGCCTGATGCGATTTTGACAGAAGGCTATTTGCCGATGTATTGCGTATTGGCTCATAGAGAATTGTTCAATAAAGTTGGGTTATTGAAAGAATGCCCGTATGCCGGAACCGAAGCTGAAGAATTCGCCGTGCGTATGCGATTGATGGGTTACAAACAGGCTGTGTGTGGCACCAGTTGGGTGAATCACTCTGGCGGCGCTACCCTTGCCAATTTCACTGAAAACATAAAGGTTCAGGAAATGTTGCGAAAGGTAAAAGAAGAGTTCGATCCAGGCCCTAAGAAAGAGGCCCAGGTTGGATAGATAATGGTGAAGTGATTAACTCTTCAACCTATTATGGAGGATATTCTCATGAGATGCAAAAAGCCAGACGGCACATACACGACAACCAGTTGGTTGTACTTCTACCCTCAGTGCGGTAGAATTCTGCAAGCCCTTGGCATCTGCTCTGCTAAGGCAGGCGCATATGTTCCAGCTATTACGGTATGCACTCAGCGTTTGTACTAACGCTTGATTGTTGACCATATTTAGAGAGGTTGCCCGATTGAAAAGTCGGGCAACCTTTTTTATTTGCCTTGCCAATTTTCACTGTGGTCGATCAGTTCTTTTGCGATTGCTTCATAGCAAGGACGATCAATGGTTCCTGCTGAGGGGCTATCGAATTCCATCACAAAGATTTGATGGACGACTTCGGTGATTTCCTTCAATCCTGGCGTGCCACGGATAGCCAGTTCACGCAAGATCATTCTGGCTTCAATATCATATTCGTCTTTTGGCACTACGCAGGGAACCAGATCAATCGGGTCATGTTCATACAGAATCCGTGTGAGCCAATCCAATGCGTTACCGAAGCGACACAGATCGTCTCTGTGTTCGAGATCATGGAGATGAAGCATCTCCATCCGTTGGTCTTGTGTGACTCCATTGCCTTTGCTGGTCTGAAAGATCAATCGCAGTCCCGCCATACGTTCTTTGGCAGCATTGTTCCATTCGGTGTATTTCATATTGCTCTGGTTATATGGGTGGCATAGCCAAAAATGTTGCTGATGTAAGAGTGATGCCCAGGAGGGGATAAGTATACCATCTTGCCGCCGTGCTTTTCAACCAACTGAAGCAGTCTTCCTGGTGAGCGAAACACAGCGCCCCACGTTTGGGCTTTGAGGTCATCTTGTTCGTATAGGGCTATTGCCCACTTGCCGTCCTGATGAGTAGGAATAAGCCTATCATCTAAATGGGAAAATTGGAGTGCATAAATGCCACCAACTTTTAGACTCTTGATGATCTTCTGAAGTTGAATCTCAAAGGCTTCATGACTCATGTGTATGCACACATTGTTTGAGAATACATAGTCGAACTTATTCTCAGGCAAGTCATCTTCAGGCAGAAATTGGCCGAGCGTATATGGCTTGACATTTTCAAGAGCGATTGGCGAAATATCAAGGGCATATACATTGCCGCCTTTTTGTTGGTAAAACTTGCTTGGGTTGCAAACGCCAACGCCGATAGCAAGAATAGTTTTACCAGCCAGAGAATCCGGGTCGATTCTCAAAACGCCTAGTTCAGTAGGCCCGTCACTACCCGTCAGACTGATGCAGTCTTGACGGGTGTGAACGTCGTTCCAAAAGTCTTGTATTTCGCTCATGCTTTATTAAGTCCGACTGAGACGAATTTTACTGCTCGACATATCAACCGGAGGCAAAATATCCGGTGGAATGATTTGGCCCATCTTCAAGAAGCGAGGGTCGATGCCGTCGAGTCCTTCTTCATGCGAAGCCCTTCCATCCATTATACGGTGGAAGACGATAAATTTGGCATCCTGGCGAATCAGGGTTGCCACTACTTCGTCAATCTTGCCGTATTTCGGGTCGCTGATCCGCTTAAATGTATCCCAGCCTACCACGAAGGTTGCGCCGTAGAAATATTCGGCCTTCTGCATGAAGGTCGCCAGCGACGTAAAGTGAATGTCTCCACACCACGGATTGACTTTTTGCGATTCCAGATGAGCGATCCGCTCTCTGAGATTGGTGTAATTGAAGGCAGGCTTATCGACATTGTGGACACACACTTCGAGATCGACTGGTTTTCCAGTAATCTCGAACACCTTGGCTGCAATGCCAGCATGTCCGGGGTGAAGTGGATGGAATGATCCAGCGAAAATAACTCGGTTCTCTGGACGGTCCATTCCAGCGGCGATACCAAGCGTGAGGGACTTCAACTGTCCGGTCAACAGCTTGAACATTTCCGGCGTGCCGGGGGTCATGACTTCTGTGACGTAATTATTCTCAAAAATGTCGATGGCTTCATCACGAAAGCCAGATGCAAACGCCAGCACACCGATTATAACACGGGCAACCAGAGTTTCTTCTTCGACTCGGTTGTGTCCACGACCAGTCAGGTCGATTTCGTAGGTTCGTGTGAATTCGCTGGTTTGAACAGCGATATAGGCGTGGTGTTCTCGTCCTTCACGCTCATGATCTTTGGCAAGCGAACAGGATGCGCCGATTCCGACAAGACTTTCGGCATTGTCCAGTCCAGAGTATTTGATGGCTTTCTGATATGCTGCCATTGCCAGATCACGAGCAGCGCCAGTGGAACAATATTTGTCGGGAGTTCCCTTCACAAAGTTGTCGAACGACTTCTGATCGTATGGTACAATGGCTTCCAACACGGTGTTGGAACCTTGGCCATATCGGAGAAGTTCTCCGATGACTTCGGCCCCGCCCCCGGTGAGAGCAAGCACTGCTTTTTGCGGAGTTTGATGGATTCTCAAGACCAGATCACGTTCTGACAGCGACATTTTATGCTCCCGTAAAAAATTGGTTCATCAGATTGTACCACGGCATTTGTGGGGTGTAAAATGTGTGGTGTAAAACTTCAAACTGGTCTTGTGGCCTTTCGCAGCTTTCGGTAGAATCGGGCGAGTTTCATCCATCACGGCATCGTGACCAAAAGGAGTTAGCCGATGTTAGTTCTGAGCAGAAAAAAAGACGAGTCGATTGTTATCGGGGAAAACATCCGAATCGTCGTCGTTGAAGTTCGTGGCGACAAAGTACGTTTGGGGATTGAAGCCCCAAGCGATATTCCTGTTCACCGACAGGAAGTCTATGACGCCATCCAAAACGAAAAGGGAAAAGGGGATATTGAGCTAGATGGCAAATCCTAGAATATGCCCTCATTGCCATGAAAATATTCCCACAGATCGAGATTTTACCTTTGATGAAAAGTTAAATCTCATCTGTGGGAAGTGTTGCAAAGTAGCCTTTCCGACAACTTCGGAAGCGGAACTTGCGTTTTCCCAGCCCGGCCTGAAACAGCCGTTAGCGTCTCAACCACACCAGACTTATATGCCGAGGCATAGGACTGGACCTCATCACGACGATATTCCAGAAGGATAATCATGGAGAAGACCTCGCTTATTGCCGAATTGGAGCGTATTTTCGGCGTTCTAAACCAAGCCTTATTTGGTGGTGAACTGGAGTCGGTAAGTTTCACTCTTCAACCCAAGAAGAAGGTTTCGTTGCGATGGATGCCTGATGTTGAGGGCATGATTATCGGAGTGGATTTTTCCAAACTGGAATATGGAGAAATCCCTGGTGCCATGCTGCACGAGATGATTCACGTCTCAAATCAACAGAAGGGTTTGCCAGACGTTACAACGAATCAATATCACAATAAGAACTTCCTTGAAGCTGCTCTGGAAGTTGGACTTGTGGTAATCAAGCACAAGACCCAAGGTTGGGCGATCACTTCGACCGTATATCCGAGAAACGTAGTTGAGCGAGTATACATCAAGCGGCCCAATAAAGATGCCATTCGGCGGCGAGACGATGCCTTTGATTCCGTTGATATGGACAAGGCTATATTCAAAGCCGGACGTGCCGATATGCGGGATCGAGTCAGAAGTGAGAAGCCGACCAAGACGTATTTCCTCAAATATCAATGCAACTGCCTGCCACCGCACAACAGCATTCGATCAGGAAGAAGGCCAGATGGACCCAATGCTTTGAATATCCAGTGTCTAAACTGTCGCTCTCTGTTTGAGTGCGTCACTGAACTAGACGAATAAAGGATTTGTATGGACAAAGAGACGCTGGCTGACCAGATTCAGAGCGTATTGAAGGAATGTCCGCATGTTCGGGGATATAAACTTTCCGTGATGGAGCTTTCTAACTCGGTCGTAATCGGAGGAGCCGTCAGTTGTTTCTACCACAAGCAGATGGCACAAGAAGCCATTCGTATATTTCTCAAACCTCTTGTGGAGAAAGGACTTATGTTGACGCTGATAAACGAGATCACCGTGAATTTGCCTCGTCCACGGGTCAACGACGAATAATCTTTTGCCTCCGATTTTACAACAATCGGATTGCGTGGTAGAATCTTCCACGCAATCCGATTGTTGTTTCGAGAAGGGGAAGAAGCTCATGGCCGTCAAGATCATATATCCTCCCCGGCCAAAGAGCAAGATGCTTCCCAAGGACTTGGGATACTACGAAAGCACTGGAAAATGGCTCGCTCAACGAAAGTTTCGTGGAAGTCGGGCCGTCATCAATATCTCACCGGCATGTGAGATCACACTCGGCAATCGCCACGGCACTTCTTTTGCCCGTTTTTCTCTTGACCGCAAACACAAGGAAGAAATTCTGTCCGGCCTTCACCTTCAGAAAGGTGTCGAATATTGGCTGGATGGCGAACTGATGAATAAGGACGAAAATGCTACGAACGAGATCATCTTGTTCGATGTTCTTCAGGTCGGCAAATATTTATTCGGTTCCCCCAATCAAGTTGAGCGGCTGAAAATGCTCGACGATATTTGTGGGAGTCCGAAGGAATATTGTCCGAGTGGCATTGCTCTAAAGGTCACGCCTCGCATTTGGATGGCCGAGACGTTCGCTTCGGATTTCACAAAACGCTTTGAAGAGGCGTTGCCCATTGTTCAACTTGAAGGTTTGGTTCTTCGCAAGAAGACTTCAGCTTTGGATCATTTCGGTCATGCCGAATATGAAACAAACAATATCATCCGGTGTCGGAAGCCATTTGCATCTGAGACGCCGAAGTCGCAGCGTTCGGGTGGATATGAATTCTAGTCTTGACACCCATGCCGATAAATCATACTCTGCCTCTGCCATTTTAAGGAGCGACGATTAAAGAAACATTGGCACGCACTAGAACCTACGATGGATCGTTTTTTTTGACAGACCGACCGAACCCGAAGCAGGAGTGACTGATGAATAAAAGTGAATCTTTCCCGATGGATCGCATCCCGGAAGGCAGCAAGCATCTTTATGGTGCGTTGTTCGCCGTTCCGTTCGCTGCGGTGCGTACCCCGGACATTGACGAAGAAGAAACGTCAAAGTCGGAATACAAGTTCAGGAACCCCAGGCTCTTGACTGAGAAAGGGCAGAGTGAGTTGCTGGACAAGCGACTCTCGGCTGAACTTCGTGAGAGCATTAAGAACCGCACGTTGCTCAACCCGCTAGTGTGCAGATGGGTTCAAGAAGGGGATAACTACTATCCCCAACTGGTTGGTGGTGATCGCCGATACCGTGCATTGGACTTCCTCATTCGCAAGAAAGAGATCGTCACCGATCCCAGCAGTCTGCAACTGAACGACAAGGGCGAATGGGTTTATACCCAATGCTCGGCTGACAAAGCCTATGCAATGATTCCTTGTCAAGTCTTCGCCGTCAACGACGACTTGCAAGCCTTGGCGCTGGCCTGGGCTGAGAACAAGGGCCGCATCAACCTGACTGAAGGCCACGAGATTGCCGAAGTCATGAAGTTGCGTAAGGTCGGGGCTTCAGACGAGAAGATTCTTGAAATCTTGCAGCAAGACGAGAAGTGGTTGGCCGAGTCCGATTCGTTGATCGCCAATCTCGATACTGATACACTCGCAGACTTGCTGGAAAACCGGATCGACCGGGAATCGGCTTGTGAGCTTTCCAGCATCGAAGACGAGCATGTTCGCACCAAGGTTCGTCTTGCGGCGAACGAAGCGTCCAAGGAAGCCTGTAATCGCAAGATTAAGCGCATCCAGAAGCAGATCGAGTCGGCGCTTGAACGCAAGGAAATCGCCGAAGGCTCTGTCGCCGATGCTGAATTCCAGCACGATGACGAAGCGGCAGAAGAAGCCAAGGGCGAATTGGTTAACGCCGAGAAGAAGGTCACTCGTTCTGTGAAGGAACGGGATGAAACCACTCCGGTCACGTCCTTGAGGGACGTGAAGAAGGCCGAAACCGATGCCGGGGCCAAGCCGCCAAAGGAACATCGAAACGACGAGGATCGACCTCTCCGCATTCTGTCCTCGAAGAAGATTCAGGATGCAGTCGATTATCTTGATGCTGTTATTGCCAATGGCGGAAAGTGTCTCGAAGGCACGTTCATCGGTGGGCCGGGTCTGGTGACGGCGTTGGGATTGGCGAGGAAATTCCTCAATAATAACGTCTTGGCGAATGAGCCGGACTTCGGTTCGACCATCAAGCGGTACTTGGATGCTGCTCGTAAGATGAAGGCCGACCAGTCCCAGCCTGTCGAACGGGTTGAGACTGAAGAAGGCCAATAATCTTCCCTGGCAACGGGGAAGTGGTGGAGGGCGGCATCAGTCGCTCCTAAGCCCCGCCAAGAGAAATCTTGGCGGGGTTTTTTATTTGGCGGGCATAAATATGATAATGATACAAGCCTGCCCAAACTGCGGTCATGCCCTTCAGCGTGAATTGAAGGATGGCCTTACACATTGTTCCCATTGCAATCAAGTTTTTGATTCAAGCGATTTTAATCGTCTTTTATCAGCCGCTTGGCAAATACGCAGGGAGCATTTGTCGTTGGAACAACTTAAATGGCAATGTAAATTGGGAGACGATTATTCCATATTGATATACACATTTGTCAGTGACTATGGCTATGCCCACGATGAGTTAATCAAATTATTGCGAAAACTCGGCGTGGCAAATAAAGCGTATATCGACTTTTCGGCCTAGATCGAGCATTGCGGCTTTGGTATCCTCTTATTTATGGAGGATAAATATGAAGCCTTTTTCAGATTTGCGCAAACAACAATTTGGTTTGCATGTCGTTCTTGAATATGTTGATCGAACACCTAGCGGACATGCTCGTTGGTTGACTGAATGTTTGAATTGCAAGTGTCGTTCTATTCGTCACGGAGTAAATATCAAAAGATGCTCTAAAGTTTCAGGAGGTTGTCGCAATTGTTCTGGTAAGCCAAAGGGGTACATGGGTCTACATCAATTATTTACTCAATATAAATTACGTGCAAATAAAATAGGTCGTATTTTTAATTTGTCTATTGAACAATTTCAAACAGTTACATCAAGCAATTGTCATTATTGTGGTCGTGAGCCATATCAAATTAAAAACAGTGGTAACAAGAATCAAATTTCAACGTGGGGCATTTATCAATATAATGGAATTGATCGCAAGGACAATTCTAAGGGTTACATTATAGAAAACTGTCTTCCTTGTTGTGGAATTTGCAATCAGATGAAAGGCAGTATGTTGTATAAAGATTTTGTTGATTGGCTCGATGTTGCGTCCACTTTTCGCAAAAATAGAAATGGTGATAAGGTGATGGCGGACATCGGCGTCGGATACAGGGTCAAAATTCAAATTTTATGCGGAATGATCGCAGCAGGAAAGTCATCTTATTGTAAATTAGCCGCCAAAAAAGGAATGTTGATTTTGAACGATGACGCAATCGTCAATATGCTCCATGCTGATGACTATACGCTTTATAGTACCGATCTCAAGGTGTTGTATAAGTCTGTTGAAAATCACGTTATTGGAACCAGCCTTGCTATGGGCCGTTCAGTAATTGTTGATCGTGGACTCAATATGAGTCTTGCCGGTCGGCGTCGTTGGTTGGCCTTGGCTCAAAGTTTTGATGTGCCATGTGAAGCCATTCATTTCAAAAACGACGGACCAGAAGAACACGCTCGTCGTCGTACTCAATCTGATGGTCGAGGCCACACCTGGGAATATTGGCTTAGGGTTGCAGAGCTTCATAATTCCTTGTATATTCCACCTACTAAAGAAGAGGGCTTTGATGCCATCTACGATATTGGGTTTGATGAAATACAGCAAGGTAAAGTCATTCTTTAAGGGGACTTGTAAATGGAGTGTAGGCTCATTGATGGCAATGCCATTGCCGCCGATATTCGTAAAGAATTACGACAACGTGTGGCAGAATATAAAGCAACTACAGGTATCACCCCGACTTTAGTTGCTTTGATGGTGGGCAACAATCCAGCCAGTCAAATTTATGTCCAAAAGAAAATTGCTGCCTGTGATGAAGTTGGCATATTGGCATATCGAGTTGAATCAAATGAAGATGAGGACGATCTCCGAACTCATATTCGGAGATTGAACAATGATGATTCGGTGCATGGATACATTCTTCAACTGCCATTGCCTCCAGGATGGAAACCCGATAGATATTTTTCTGACTTCAATCCGTATAAAGATGTGGATGTATTCCACCCGGAGAATGTAGGCTTGCTGGTTCAAGGGCGACCCAGGTTTAGACCTTGTACGCCACACGGTATTCAGGTGATGCTCCATAGGAGCGGCATTAAAGTTGCGGGAAAGAAAGTGGTTGTCATCAATCGCAGCAATGTGGTTGGCAAACCTCTATCCTCAATGCTTATTCAAGAGTGCGATGATTACGCCAATGCCACGGTCACAGTATGCCACGACCGCACGCCTCCTGATCTTCTCAAAAGCGTTACTCAAACAGCCGATATTGTAATTGTCGCCGTGGGCAAACCGGGATTCCTGACTCCAGATATGATTCGACCGGGAGCGGTAGTGATTGATGTGGGCATTACACGAATTGGAAACAAGGTAGTTGGAGATGTTGATTTTGAAAATGTCAGTAAAGTTGCTGGTGCTATATCTCCGGTCCCAGGTGGTTGTGGACCAATGACAGTTGCTATGTTATTGGAAAATACTTTACAAGCTGCTAAATATCAAACAAAAAGCCATTGATCCGAATAGATACTGTATGGGAACATACAAAAAAGATATTCGTCAAGAACGTAGAGATTTAGGTCTGTGCATTTACTGTGGAAATGATGCAAAAGGATTTCGTCGTTGTGAGTCTTGCAGAGAAAAATCAAACAAGGCAACCGCTCGTTGGCGAGATAAAAACAAAGAAGCTGGTTTGTGTATAAAGTGCGGCAAACCTACCTCAGAAGGTCATACTCGTTGTGAAGATTGCCTAGTTTCGCACAATGCTGTTTATTCACAGAGGAAACAGCGTGGAGTTTGTCTTTATTGTGGAAAGTCGTCTGATTATGGACATTGTGAAATTTGCTATCTGAAAAAACGAGCGACAAGACATTTAGGAGATGCTTCTATGTGGATTTTGCTAAAAAAGATATTTGACGATCAACAAGGGATTTGTCCATATACGGGAATCGAATTACAGATTCGAGCGAACACCGAATTAGATCATCGCATCCCCAGAAGCAAAGGTGGCACGGACGAGTTGTCGAATCTACAGTGGGTTTACGCTCCGGTGAACACAATGAAGTGGAATATGACTGAAGGCGAATTTTTGGCGACTGTTGGAAAGGTTGCCGCCCACATGCTTTTGGAAAATACTTTGGCCGCAGCCCAGCTTCAAGGGCAGTAGGCTTTACAACCACAACTATTCGGTGGTATAATTCTCTCACAGAAAAGGAGACTTTAACCGTGAACGATTTGCGTATTTTTGGCCTGGGATCGAGCGTTGAATACACAGATCAAGTATGCAAGGCGTTATCGCTCAAGCGATCTGACCACAAAGAGACGTGGCAAGACGATGACGAGCCTTACGTCCTTTCCCAAGAGAATGTTCGGGGCTGTGACGTATTCATCGTGCAGAGTTTGTACTCCTGTCACAAAGAGCGGCTGGCAGATAAGTTCCTGAAGCTCCTGTTGTTCGCTCGTTCTCTTCGTGACGCATCGGCCCGGCGTATTACGCTTGTGTTGCCGTATTTCGCATTTCAACGTCAGGATCGAAAAACCGAGTCCAGAGCGCCGGTATACACCAAATACATCCCTGAAATTGTCGAGGGCTTGCTTCGTCCCGACGACCGCATTTTGACTATTGATGCTCACAACCTGAGCGCATATCAGTCGGGCTTCCGGTTGATGCTCGATCACCTTGAGGCGAAACCAGTTGTCTGTGACTGGTTCAGCAATGCCGCTGCCCGACTTTGGCCCGAAGTCGATTTCGACAATCTCTGTTTTGCATCACCCGATGAAGGTGGCGTCAAGCGTGTTGGTTTCTATCGAAAACGTGTTCAGTCTCAGATGAAAATCGAGATCAGCACGGCGTCAGTCTACAAAACCCACGAGGGTAAGCAGATTGAGGCACATGGCGTGATGGGTAACGTCCAAGGCAAAGACGTGTTCCTGATTGACGACATGATCTCGTCTGGAACCACGTTGGTAAAAGCAACCGATGCCATTGAGAAGGAAGGCGGCAAAGTTCGGGGTGCTATCGCAACGCACGGTTTATTCGTCGGTAACGCCAATGAGCGTATAGGGTTACTGCAAGAGCGTGGCATCAGGGTTATCGTCACCGATACTGTCCACACCAATAAGTTGGACCCAAAGTTGCAGAAGTCGTTGGTGGTTATTCCGACCGCTCCGCTAATCGGTGAAGCGATTCGGTGTATTCACAACGAAGAGTCTGTCAGCAAATTACTTTCCTAAAAATCTGGTTGTCAAGACCAATACCCCCAAGTATAATCGGAGGCGCACAGTGGCTCTCAAGATTTGTCCTGCCTGTCAGAAGCAGGTTGGACCCAGGACAAAAAAATGTGATTGTGGACACCAGTTCGCAACAACCACGGCGGCGGTTCCAGCTAGTGGACAGTCTATGTCACTTGACCCTTTGGACAAGCGCATCGCTGAGTCTGTTGGCAATGTCCGTGACATTATTTCCAGAGTCGAAAATCGCCCTGCCTCAGCAGTTCCAACCACAGTTCTCAACAATGAGGATGTAGATCAATCGCCTCGGCGCACAACGGTAGTACAGCAGCCAGTTCGACCACAACGATTTTATGGTGGTGGCGGCGGCAAGATTGTTGCACCAGCGGGTGAGTGTCCATTTAAGCCCCAAGGATATAAAGACAAATGGCCTGATGGCCCAGCCTCAGATGAGGTTGTCCAGAATTGGGCTATAGACGTGTACAACTACGGCGAGGGTAGATACGCAATTGATGCGGTCATCTACTTCGCTCGTCACTTTTGGGACATTAACGGGCAAGAATATCGCAGGATTCGTGAACTGATTGTGAAGACGTTACAACCTTCACGTCCATCCGATCACGAATCCGGTGATGAAGTTGCTTAGGCACTCTCAGCGGACAACTGTTCAACCGGAGAGCGAAGTGTTTCTACTTCAATGCCTTCGGTTGTCAGTTCAGACCGCAATACAGTGATTTCCTTGTCGGCTTCGATGCCAATGCGGACCTTATTGCGGTTATCAATACGGACGACAGTAATCCTAATGTCTTCCATATTTGGACCCTTGAGAATGATAGTTTCGTCTTTCTTACGACTTAGTACGAGCATGGTTATTCCTTTCTTAGCTTGTTTGCTTGCGTGCTGTACGCTGTATCCGTTATTAAGTGAGTGCGGATACAGATTTTCTGTGAAAGGGTGAGAAATTTTGTCTGCGGCATCTTTACACTCAGGATATTTGACGTAATATCTGTGTAGAGGGACGAGTTTTCGGTATACGATAGTCAGCGTGATGCACAGTCCCAGCACACGCCACCGACAAGAACCTGGGACTGTTTTGGGAGAAATCCGATGGCGCAAGTTACGAAGTACGACGATCAACTGGAAAGCAAGCTGAAAGAAGCCGAATTGCTCCAAGAGCAAATTGGCCTGTTGCAGCGTGTTCGAGAAATCGAACTGGAAATCACTGGTGGTGTGGTCGCAGTTGCCGCAGTTCCCACTGTGAGGACCACCGCTCCGGTGCAGGCTGCTGTTGCCGCTCCTACGGGCGAAGTCAAGCGTCGTGGTCGCCCGAAGGGAACGACTAACGCAGCCAAGGCCGCAGGCGTTGCAACCGATGACGGCAAGTCGGTCGATCTTCCGACACTGTTGGAAACGATTGCCCAACAGGTCAATCGTCCTTTGCTGCTGGCAGATTTCGTCACGCTGGCTCGTGAAGCTGGCTACACGACCAAGGCCAAGGACTTCAGCAACATGGTCTATCAGTCCGTGCTGAAGCTGGTCAAGAAGGGGCTGTTCAAGAAGAACGAAGAGACTCGTGCATACGAGTACGTCGGCAAAGCAGCCTAACCGACAACGATGAAGGTCCGTGTGTGCGGACCTTTGATTTTGGAGTTTTACTTTACAACCCTACTGAAACAGGGTAACATCCTCAAGGAGAAGTTTGATGGCTACGACTGAACAACCGAAGGTCAACAAGACCGCTTTCGTTCGCAACGTCCTGAAGGAGATTGGCGCAATCACTGCCACTCCACCTGAAGGCTGGCGGCAGAAGGTCGAGGAGGCGCTGGCAAAGCAAAATTTGAACATGCACCAAGTCACCATCTACCAGATTCGTCAGAAGGCAATCAAGGAAGCGGCTGGCGCTCCTGCCGCCATAGACGATAAGAAAAAACAATTACTTGAAATGGCTCGTCGAGGCGATCCTAAACCTAGTCACATAAAGGGAAAGTCCAAGGGTCGCCCAAAGGCCCAGGCTACCGCCCCGATTGCTCCGGCTCCGGCTCCTGTCAATGGCAATGCCAATCTGACTGTCGCCGATCTGCAAGCGGTGCTGGAATTCGCCAAGAAGTTCGGTGGACTGGACGGGCTTACCGAAGCCGTCAGCACCATCAAGTCCTTCAAGAGCTAATTGCAAGCTGGCATGGCATGGGAAAACACTAAGCGGGTATCCGAGATTCTTTATCGGATGCCCGTTTAGCTTTTATGGAGAAACAATATGGAAAGTCCATTTTTGTTGCGTATTGTGGGCAACAAGATTGCTCCGGTCGCCATGAACCCTAATGTTCCCACACTTAGTTTTTGGTGTGAGCTTCATCGTTCGGCAGGTCAAGATCGCAGCCTTGCCGTAATCATGATTCCAGATAACTGGCATGATATGCTGGTTCAAGATGCCCATATGCAAATGGGAGCAATGGTCTTTGCTGCCTCTCAAGCCAAAGACTATTGGAACCACAAGTTTGGGCCATTATCCAAAAAAGAAATACATGATCGGGCGTGGTCGTCTGAGGCAGAATTACTTCATTATTTTGCTCGCACCGCTCCTGACTTCAAAGCCAACGACTACCAGAAGAAGATCATGGAAAAATACCAAAAGGGTATTGAATCCGTAGATGCTCATTATGTTGGTCGTGAATACGATGGTGTTTTCCCGCCGTTTCCAGTTAATGTCAACTCATTCCGATAGGTAAAAAAATGGCTGTTCGCCGTCCCGAATTCATGGATTGACGAAATCGTGGCGTATTACGTTTTGGACAAACCAGGCGTTTTCGTTTATAGTCCCTTGGTGGACTCCATTAAAGCTCGTACATTATCTTTGCAGAAGCCAAACTCTTGTCGTTCGATAAACTCGTAAATCACACCTGTCAATTCAGATGGCTTTGTGAACACCTGGGTTAAGCCGGGACACTTCATGGGTTCCTTCGACGTGAACTCAGCGTATCCTGCCGCTTGCCATTGTTTCATTATGTTCTCGACACTTTCAACTTGGTAGGCGATATGGTGAATGCCGCCTACTCCATTGCGGGCCGCAACCCAATTTGCGACAATGGACCCAGCCGTGCCATCACTCACGAAGATTTCTGGCGGCAGATGATATTCCTGTAGCACTTCTCCAGCAGGCAAGTAGTTTACTTCCTGAACGGTCCAGTGTACGCCACTGTTTTTCTTTTCTGGTGGCTCCAGTGCAATGCACTGCGCTGTTTGACCATCACCGAAGTCGATGGTAAATTCTTGTTGGACATGATAACCCAGGGAATTCATAAAGAAATTCGCTGATTGATGTCTATCTTTCACTCTATAAGCAATATGGTCGAGTCTAATGGGAGTCTCCTTTGTGTGAAACAATTGCTTTACACATTTCAAGTAAGTATTGTTCTGAAAAAAATTGCGGTATTATTGAAGAGGACTTGATCTACTTAACAATGGGGTATAAATCATGGTTAGTGGTCCCACATTTATAGAAAGGGTCTTTTCTTTTCCCAAAGAAATACAACAAGAATTGTGTGTGGCTCATACATATAAACCCGTGCCTAAAGACATTCTAATTGTTACTCATAATCAGTTTGAGCATCTTCAACAGTGCGTGCAGTCGATTCGAGATAACACCGAAGATTATCAGATTTATGTGTGGGACAATGGCTCGCAAGAAGACATGCGGTCTTGGTTGGCTTCCCAGCCTGATATTATTGTGACTCGAAGTGAAACAAACCTTGGCTTTATCATTCCGAACAATCGCTTGATTGCCCAAGGTGAAAATCCGTTCGTCATCCTTTTGAATGACGACACGTTGGTATATCCAGGTTGGGATAAAGCCATGATAGCACATTTGCAAAACGGCATAGCGTCCCAAGTTGGATATGTTGGCGGTTGGCTTGATGGTGATGCAAAAGGCTCGAAGTTTGGGTGGGGCGGCTCGATGGACTATATCCCAGGTTGGTGTTTTGCTATAAGCCGTGAAACATATCAAGAATTTGGCCTGTTTGATGAAACACTGGTTTTTGCGTACTGCGAAGACGCCGATTTCTCTATGAGGCTGACCAAGGCGGGAAAGCAAATCGCTGCTTTACATCTTGGCCTTGTGCATCATTTTGAGAACCAAACTATCAAGAATTCGATTGGTTTCCATGACTGTTGTACCAGTTTTGCAGGCAATCACGCAGTTCTGAAAACACGTTGGGGAGATCGCATTTCCACAAGTCGTTGATGTAAAACGACTTGTGGCAAAAACGCTGGGAACAAGTTCGATTTACACGCCGCAATAACTGCGGTAGAATGAACTTAGGAAATTACAACAGCCGCTTTAGATCATTGAAGGGGAAGAATTTATGGCAAAGAGGACGACGACAAACACTCCGTTGTGTGACTACTGTGGAAAAACCAGTAAGGAAGCGGGACTTTTGGTGGAAAGCCCTGTCGCCGACCGTGAGCAAAACGGTCGCCCGGCTGGGTCACGGGTATTTATCTGTGCCGCTTGTGTTGAGCTATGCCAGACGATGGTGAAGCAGAAGAATCAAAAGAAGAGTGCTGGGGTGTCCTTGCCGAAGGAAGTTCCTACCCCACGAGAGATCGTTGGGTATTTGGACCAATATATCATTGGGCAAGAGCGAGCCAAGCGAACATTGGCGGTGGCTGTATCGAATCACTATAAGCGTTTACGAGATGATGCTGCTCGACTGGAAGAAATTGATATCACCGATGATCTGGCTGAAACCACCATCGAAAAGAGCAATATTCTTCTGATCGGTCCCACGGGATCAGGCAAAACATTGCTTGCCAAGACGCTGGCAAAGATTCTTCAGGTTCCGTTTGCCATCGGTGACGCCACGACGTTGACGGAAGCTGGCTACGTTGGAGAAGACGTGGAGAACTTGGTGTTGAAACTGCTTCGAGAAGCAGATTTCGATGTCGAAGTGGCTCAAACTGGCATCATTTACCTCGATGAAGTGGACAAGATCGGAAAGACGAGCCAGAATGTAAGCATCACTCGTGATGTATCTGGCGAGGGTGTGCAGCAAGCGTTGCTGAAGATGCTTGAAGGAACGACCTGTAACGTCCCACCGACTGGTGGTCGCAAGCACCCGGAGCAGCAGTACATTCAGGTCGATACGACCAATATCTTGTTTATTGTTGGAGGCACGTTTGTTGGCCTCGAAGACATTATCAACAAGCGTATTGGGCGAAAGTCCATTGGCTTCGGCGCTGGGCGTGAGGCACAGGAAGCTGAAACAGAATGGATTCTGGAGCATGTGACTGAAGACGACTTGGTTCATTTCGGGTTGATTCCCGAACTGATTGGTCGATTGCCGGTTATCACCCCTCTGAAGGCCCTTGATGAAGATGCTCTGGTTCAAGTATTGACTGAGCCGAAGGATGCTTTGGTGAAGCAATACAAGAAGCTGTTCCGATACGACAAGGTGGGTTTGGAGTTCACACCTGAAGCACTGAAGGAGATCGCCAAGACCGCTGCAAAGAAGGGTACTGGCGCTCGTGGGCTTCGCAGTGTCATCGAGAGCTTCATTACTGAAGTGATGTTTGATCTGCCAGAACATGGTGGCAAAGTTGTAACGATCACCGACAAGATCGTTCGTGGAGAAGAAACAGTCGCATTCCCCACGAGCAATAAGGCGGCATGACACTCATTTAAGTTAGGGGATGGATTGTCCGTCCCCTAATATTGCAGACAGAGAAGGCAACAATGACAAAACCATATCTCCGACTGATCGGGGACGTTCACGGCAAGATGGAAGAGTATATTTTTCTGGCAGAACAGGCAGAAAATACTATCCAGCTTGGCGACTTGGGGTTTTCGTATAACGCTCTGGCGAAGTTCTTGGACCCGATTAAGCATCGGGTTCTAGGTGGAAATCATGACAACTATGAAGTGTTGGATAGTCGCTTTCATAAGCAGCCACCGCACTTCTTGGGCGATTATGGGGTGCATAACATCCCTGGTATCGGTGATTTCTTTTTCGTCCGAGGCGGTCACAGCATTGACAAAGCACAGCGAACCGAAGGCTACGATTGGTGGCCCGGTGAGCAGCTTTCTTATGTTGATGCTGCAAAAGCACTAGAAGAATACACCAAGGTCCGACCAGCGTTGATGTTGTCCCATGAATGCCCAACCAGCATCATTGATATGATTGCCGGTTTTAAGACATGGGACGGCGAGCCAATTCGCCCTAGCATGACAGCTAATGTCCTTGAACAAATGTTTGAGGAACACAAGCCGTTATTGTGGGTGTTTGGGCATCATCACAAGGTCTTTGATATGGTTGTCGAAGGCACACGGTTCGTTTGTTTGCCTGAACTGGCTTGTCTCGATTTTGATCGTAAAGAGGCCAAATGAGTTACGTTGTAGCAACATACATGAATCTTGATGCCTGGAATAAAACAGGTGTCAATTGGCTACGAAAAGCCAAATCAGCAGGACTGACTGGCTTTATCGTAGGTGATAATCTACCGACCGATGCTGAGTTAAAGGCAAAAGAATTGGGATTCAAAGTGGTCCCTGTGATTGTCAAGTTCGGCGACGAACGTGACCAATATCGAACGGTAGCAGAAACGATACAGAAAGGTCAGCGGTGCCTTTTTGTAAATTCCAATATTAACCCGAAGGGAGGCATATCAGAAGCAAGAGAAATTACATGCAACCAAGACGAGTCTCTTGAATTGCTCGAAATGGTATCTCTGATTAGGAATTTACATGACCGGGCTAAAGCGGTCGTTCAAATTCGAGAGAAGATCATTGACGTGCATAAAGGCTTACTCTCAACAAATAGCGTTTTAGGAACGTGGGATTTTTGGAATAGCCTTAGCGCATTCCACGATTACCTGCAAGAAAAAAACTACCTTGATCGACGGGCTTCATATAACGAGTTGGTATTCAACCTGTATGTCGCCTTAGCAGAGTCGATTTCCCTGGAGGTCTGTCATGATTAGCGCACCACGGAATATTCCGTATTTTTATAACCGTGCATCAGTAGTTCAGTTGAGCCGACTACGAAAGACTTTTCGGCACTTTGGCGTCAATAGCCATCATACCCTTGTGGGTGAAAGTCTGCTCAGGCTTGGCAAATACGTCACAGAAAGCGCCGTCTGTCAACTGCCAATTGATGCCCCTGGCAAGGCCCTGTTCCGCATGTACAAGTATTACGATTCTCTCGAATAGACGTTTTTTCAATTCGATATTCTTCTGACCGCCCGGCGAAATACTTTCGTCAGGGCGGTTTTCTTTTGTCATTTCTGGACTTTCCTCGCTACTTTTTCGTATATGGTAGCTAGATATAAGAATGGAAAAGAAAACATGCTGTCAATGTGAATGTGAGAAACCTGTTTCTGAGTTTACTAAGCGAGGCGATAAGCCTGGGAGTTGGTGTAAAGTTTGTTACAACTCTTACAAAAGGGCTAACGGGTATAATTCTTACTCAGAGCGGAAGGAATATCTTGCCGCTGCACAAAGAAAAAATAGAAAAACACAAAATCATAAGCGTTGGGAAAGTGACTATCGAAAAAAGTATGGTTCAACTTTTTCTGGCATGGTTACTAGCTTATTGTGTAATGCCAAAGATAGGGCAAAGAAAAATGAGTTGGAAATAGATTTAGACAGAACTTGGATTGAACAACATTTGCATCCTCTTATATGCGAGGCTACCGGCGTAGAATTTACTATGGAGAGGCAATCTGGTGTGTCTCATTCGCCTTTTCGTCCGTCGATAGATAGAATCGACAACAAGAAAGGTTACATTAAAGATAATTGCAGAATTGTTTGTGTTATTTACAACAAAGCCAAATCAGACTATAGCGAACTCGACGTAGTTAAAATGGCAAAAGGATTAGTCAAAAAATGCACTTAATATTTGTTTACGGAACTTTGAAAAAAGGTTTTGTCCGTCATAATGCCATTCGCAATCAGCGTTATATTGGCATTGCACGAACAGAGCCTAAGTATGGCATGTTTGGCTATGGTGGGTATCCGGCCCTGGTGGATGAAACATTGGCAGAGGTGTCTGGCATAACCGCCAAAACTCGCATATTTGGCGAACTATATGAAGTCGATGATGCGTGTATGCAGGAACTCGATAAGATTGAAGGAACGCATCGAGGTTTATTCGAGCGACGTGATATTGCCTTGGGTGAAATCACGATGACGACTCTTCCAAGTGACGAGGCTGTTTGGGGTGGTTTGACTCGTAAAGTTGCCCAAGCATACTTCTTCAAAAAGAAGCTGGCTGGTGCCGGAGATTGCGGTCCTCTTTGGGTCCAGAAGTAAATTAGACTCTGATTTACAGCCCACAATTTTTGTGGTAGAATCCGTCATGAAGACTACAGAGGCGGTTCTACAAGGGCTGTTGAAATATGCCCGCCCTGAAATCCTAAAGGAATTCAGGGCGGATTCATGTATCGCATCCACTGCCGTAGGGCTTGATATTCTCATGCACTACGGCATTCTTGCTGAACCTTTTCCCGTTCGCACGTTAATCTTCAACGAACCTTTTACAAGCCGTCTTGAAAATGGCCAAGGTTGGCCTACCGGACAACAAGTTCGAGTCTGGACAGAAGAGGATGGTTCTTACAGCGTTGGCATTGGCGTTGGAACTCAACAGCCCAATAAGTGGGCGGGGTATTTGGCTATATTGGTTGAGAAGCGATTACTTCTGGACCTTTCAATTGACCAAGCGACTCGTCCTCAGTATAACATGATGTTAGAGCCATTGTGTGTTGAAATAGATGAACAATTTATTTCTGGTTCTCCGAAAGTATTCAAAGCTGGACAATGCGTAGTCCGAGTTGATGCTTTGCTTGGCAATGAAGGATATACTTCCTCACCAGATTGGTTATTTGCTGGACGTAGACGGAAGATAGTCGCTAACACCTTACGACTCATTCAGGGAGAATTGTAATGGAGCCGATTTATGTTTGGTCTTTGATGGGAACGGCCATTACCGTACTCGCCGCAGCCTGCATCTATCTTGGTCGGTTGGTTCGGTCCCAACGACACAAACTCAAGACATTCACTACTGCTCGTAAGCAGTCGATGATGGATGATCTTGAACTCGCCACCAGCGATCAATTGCTGGGTGAATTGCGAAAGCGTCCTGGTGCGCCTTACTTGATGTTGTCGCCCATTCAGGGCGAAGACCATCATGGCCTCAGTATTGAGATTCACAATATTCCTCCAGTCCCATGTCTTCAGATGTTGCACATGGCAACTAGCTTGACGTTCCATGAACTAAAGAAGCGTGGTGTTGAAATACCTGACTTTCCAGGTGGCCCGGACCAAGAATGCGAAGAAGGTGAAGAGTGGAAGCAGGATTTTTAAGGAAAGGAAAGGCAATGGTGTCACGGAAAGACCTTCTTGATAGAGCTTCTGAAGTAACAGAACTTGCGAAATGGTGGGCCACACGCCGCAATTGGAGATACCATCAGATTCGTAAGTTAGGGTCAATGGAAGACTTCACGAATGATGTTTGGGTTGGTCTTCTCAAAAATTTTTCGGACCCTGATAAGAATGTTGAAGTCAGTTTTTCAACAGTTGTCGTGAAGCACTGCGAGTGGCAACTATGTTCATCTGCTCGAATGGGAACAATTGCTTCACGAAGTTTCAGGGAAAAATTAAGGCAAGCTGAGTCTGTACAGGCCGACAATATCGTTACTGATGACAGTGAAATAATCGCACAATGTGACGACAAAGCGTTGAAGCAATCAATTGCAAAATTGATGCTATCTTTGACGTGGAGAGAAGCCGCAGTTATTCGTGCTAGATTTGGTCTTTTTGGTGATGATAGCTTAACGCTAGAAGCCATTGGCAAAATACTGAATGTTTCGAGAGAAAGAGTCCGATCTATTGAAAGTAAAGCCTTGGGAAAAATTCAAAATTGTTTTAATCGGTCAATAAAGCTATTGCCTTTTTTTGATGAAATTTGCAGAGAAGCAGAACAAGAAAAAAACCAGGAAAAGCGAAATCTACTTTACCGTAATATATTTTTACATGGAAGAAGCGAGTGAGTAATGGATGTAGAACAAAAAGTAAAACAAACGATTTGTGATTGTTTGTGCGTCGAGTTGGACGCCATAGAGGACAATTCAATTAGGTTAAGCGATTTAGAAGCAGACTCGCTTGACTTGCTTGACCTTGATTTTCAACTCGATAAGCAATTTGACGGCAAGTTGATTAACGAAATGACTGTCTCTTTGGAGACGACAATTCAAGACGTAATCAACTTTGTCAGGACGGAGATCGGGCCGGTAGCCTAGTGACTAAAGCGACGGGACTGTAGCTCAGTGGTAGAGCAAGGAACTCATAATTCCGTGGTCGCTGGTTCGATCCCAGCCAGTCCCATATAATGGGTTTTAGTCCCACCCGGCCCAGGATTTCTGAGTGGAGCAAGAAACCAGATGGCGATTAAAGAAGATGTTCTTGGCTACTTGCAAGTTTTGAACTCACCAGAGGTCTTGGCACACCTCACTGCTGAAGAACATCGGATTTGTCGTGCCAACCTTCTCGGCTGCTTCTCCAGGCTCATGGAAGTCTTGGAGAAGGACGTGATGAATACCGATCATCGTGTCATGTATATGCGAATTCAACATCGGGAATATTTGAACGCCTATAGGATGCTACCAGTTGGTCATCCTGAGCTTGTTGCCGCTACTGAAGAAACCGCCTCGATGCTCTTTGAGTATCTGAGAGGCAGCTATCTCAGCCCGGACGAGGCCCTCACCAAAATATTGGAAAATCAAAAATGCGAGCGCTGATAATTGACGAAACGGCAAAAGCCGCCATTGCTGCCGTCTGTGAATACGCAGATGAAAATCGTATCGACTTCAAGGAAATTCAGGCTAGGGTCGCCATCCCTGATGGATATTCGCCAATTGGCGATGATCCAAATCATTGTTGTTATTTGGTTGATGGCTTCAAGTGCGTTTTCAGCGTTGAAGAACAGCCTTGCGGCTGGACTCGACACCTTTCAATATCGGTAGCGGCTATTGATAAAATGCCGCATATCGAAGCAGTCAAACTACTTATGCCTGAATTTGGCATCGAGAAGCCTCTGGATGAATGTCACATCTATATCGAGGAATCGGTTCCGAAGTCAATCAATATTATTTGTACGATATAGTCTGGATCGAGCTTTGCAGCCCGGATATAATCCACCCTATCATCCCGATAGGAGGTATATCCAATGGTCCAGGTCCAGATTACTGATGAGACACAACAGCGAGCGGAAAAGCTGTTGGAGGCAACACTGCGAGTATTCTATCATCCGACGTTTGATGAACTTAAACAAAGGAAGAATATTCTTGCAGATATACCCGGTCACGAGAAGTTTCAAAAAGATGGTGAAAAGGTTCAGAAGCTACGAACTAGCAAGATCGCACCAGAAATGCGACCTTGTTACGAAGCCCCGTTGTTGAACTTCGAGCAGGAACAACATTTGTTCCGCAAGATGAATTACTTCAAGTATCGGGCGAAGAAGTTAATGGAAGGGATGAACCCGAAGAGAGTCGGCGAAAAGCGAGTCAAAAACATTGAAGAACACTTGGCCATTGCCGATTCGATCCGCAATCAAATTGCGGAATCGAACTTCCGGCTTGCCACTCAAATCCTCAAGGGGCAGATTACTTTTTACCGTGAACATAGTTTGACAGATGCGTTGCTCAGTGATGGGTATTTTGACGTGTTGAAGGCGGTTGACTACTTCGATTGGACGAAGGGCTATCGTTTCAGCACATATGCAACCTGGGTGGTAAAGAAGAATTTCTTCCGAGACTCCAAGCAGAAGATCACATATGCCGAGAGATTCACCTATCTGGATGACTCTCGTGCTGAAATGCTCAACTCAAGGGGCGAAGGATACCAAGAAGAGAAAGATTACACAGGCCGACAAGAGTTGGTCAAGAAGTTGTTGAAACTATTGTCTGAAGGCGACAATAGCACGGATCGCAACCGACAGGTTCGTGTGCTAGAACATTACTTCGGGGTCAATGGCACCAACCGACAAACATTGGAACAGATCAGCGAAGAGATCGGCGTCACTAAAGAACGGGTGCGACAACTCAAAGAAAAAGGTTTGCTTTGGATTAAGCAGAAGGTCGAAGAGTTGGGCATCCAATACGAAACGGAAGAATGAAATGAATGATAAAAACGAAAATGCCAAGCGGTTGGCATACGAAGCCCACGAAGGGCAGTTCAGAAAATACACGGGTGAACCATATATCGTTCACCCGGAACAAGTCCACGACAAAGTAACTTTATTTTGTCTTGATAAGGGTTTGCCTGAAGAACAAAAGAGGTTGATGCAACGAGCCTCATGGTTGCACGACGTAAAAGAAGATTGCCCACAAATCAGCGATGAGCGTATCGTCAGCGAAGCTGATGAAGAAACGCTTAAACTGGTTCTCGAACTAACAAATCCATCAAAAGGATCAAAAGAGCCACGGGCAGTACGGAAGAAGATGGATCGTGACCATTTGGCCGTTGTTTCTTGGGAAGCCAAAGTCATCAAACTTTGTGACCGCATCTTAAATCTTCTTGATCTGAAAATGAATGCCCGTTTGCCTAACGGTCCACCAAAAGATTTTCTTGCTCTTTATGCCAAGGAGAGTCGGGCGCTTTTGGAAGCTCTTGAAGGCACAGACGAAATGTTGGAGCTTGAGTTGGTGGTTAGGATTACAAGCATCGAAGAAATGAAATGAGACTGTGGCTATGGCGAGTTCGTCGTCAGCAAGATCGGCGACATTCAAGAGTTTACCGAGCGATGGAGAAATCATTTTGTGTCAATAATGAATCCGCAATATCTACCAGATTTTTGGGACGTTAAGAAGCCTTTGGTTCGAGATCGGGTTAGATCAAAATGAAAAAAGATACAACTGGATTGGTCGAAGGCATCATTTGCCATGACGCCAATCTGACCATTGCCGAAGTTAAGACTGAATGGGAAAGAATTGGATTGGGCAAATTCGTTCCTGACAGCAGGTTGTCAGGAGTTCTTCTGTTTTTTGCCTCAAACGAAGACATTATTCTTTGCCAGAGGAAAGTCCGGGATGGCGACACCAAATTATTCACGACTGTCGGCCTGAACCGCAAAGTTAAAATGTGCTGAGGTTAAAATGAGGTTATGGTCTTTGAATCCTGCTCTTTTGGACCCCAAAGGGCTTGTCGCATTATGGCGAGAAGGACTGTTGGCTCAGAATGTTTTGATGAACAAAACAAAGGGCTACAAGTTCCATCCTCAATTGGAACGATTCAAAAGAACAAATGATCCAGTGGCTTCGATCGATCTGTATTTAAGTTATGTTTTGGAAGAGTCCAGAAATAGAGGCTACTCATTCAACGCCTCCAAATTGAGTGCGAATAACATTCAGCCGAAAATAGAAGTGACTATTGGGCAAATGCTTTACGAGATAGAGCATTTGAAAAACAAGTTAAGACTTCGTAATGAGAAGTTTCTTGACAAGATGCCAAGCGAGTTGGCAGATTGCATTCATCCATTTTTTCAGTTGATTCCCGGTGACGTGGAATCCTGGGAAAAGACTTGAGTTTTACGTTTGCCAGGATTTGTGGTATGATGATAAATCATGAGCCATTTCCACAAATATCCTCGAACGTATCATCTTCCTTGGTCGCCAGGGGCAAGTAATGATGATCGCATTTTGCCCAATGTTAAGCACTTCGAGGGTTTGGAAATCGTCGTCACGGAGAAGTTGGATGGGGAAAACACATCCATGTACTCCGATCACATTCACGCTCGCTCTCTTGATTCCAAGCATCACCCTTCTCGAACTTGGGTCAAGGTGTTGCACGGCCAGTTAAGCCACGAACTGCCTCCAGGCTGGCGAGTTTGTGGTGAGAATGTGTATGCCTTGCATTCAATCCAATACACCAAGCTGCAAGGCTATTTCTACGTTTTCGGAATATACGACGACAAAAACAATTGTTTGTCGTGGGACGAAACCGTGGAATATGCCACCATGCTCAATCTGCCGGTTGCCCCGGTCCTATATCGTGGGCCTTGGGACGAGGCAAAGGTCAAAGCCTGCTGGACAGGCATTTCTACTGCATCCCCAGGAGATCAACAGGAAGGCTATGTTCTGCGAGTGGCGCAGACGTTCCCGTATGACGCTCAAGATGATGGGCTGTTTTCACAATGCACTGCCAAATATGTCCGGGCCGATCATGTTCAAACCAGTTCGCACTGGTTAGATAAACCCGTGGTGCCGAACTTGCTGAGGATAACATGGGAGTAGCTGCAACTCATTACGTCGTATTGGGCGTTGCCATTACCGATGAAGCCCAGGTCAAGGAATTCTTTCGCATCAATGAAGATCACCTTGATTTCATGGATGGCTACGACGACAACGACTATAAGGACGAGATTACTCCCAACGAAAGCGGCATCCATGTCATTGTGGACGGCATGAGCGGCAAATACGTTGTCGTTGGAAAGATATTGGCCAAGGGCATTGAAGGTGGGCTGGAGCTTACCAAAGTGTCTGATATTGCCCGACAATACAGGAATTTCTACCAAGAAGTTCTCAAGTTGGATCAGGTATTGGGGACGAAGTTTGGTGGGCTGGATGCCGAAGTGATTGTTTTTACACATTGGCACTGAACCAAACGGCAAGTTTCTTCTCTAGGTTGTCAGGAGACAAATCATGAGTGCCTTGATCGAGTATGTTCAGAACCACACAGATCGCAGCGTATGTTCATCAAGACCCTATTGGAGAAATTATCTATGTCTTTGCGGCAAGTGCATCGACGCAGGTGAGAATAAGCCTGTGGAAAAAAGCCAATGGGATTTGGTTGAACTTGTTGAGCCGCCACATACAGTCAATATGTTCTTCTTCGACGTGTCCGCAGTAGGCAATCCTACCGCTGAAGAGTTTGTTCGACTGACGAATGAACACAAAGGCGCATTCGGTGACGCCGATCCTTTGGACGGCGGCGAACACGGATACATGGAGTTGGGCGGTTGGATCGGGGACCAAGGGCTTGCTATGCAATATATGGCCCTTGGGAAAATACTCGGCCTGTGGCAAGTCATGCACCCCGGAATGATTCTGGATGTCAACGATCTGGCTCAGAAGCAAATGGCCGATCAGATGGCCGGAGCCGGGATGGTGTCAATCCTGGGTAAGCAGTCTTGACTTTACAATCAGACTTTTTCGTGGTAAAATATCCACGTTAAAGCCGGATATTCGATATATTAGGCTAAAGTCTGATTGTGGTCTGCCGATATAACTTTCACCAGCAACTACAAACTACTTTCACCGAACTAGGAAACCACTTTTATGTCGAAGAAACTTGGAAAATCTGCCTATCCTGCCGGTCATGGCCCGAATGACTTTCAATGCTTCGGCCCGCCTGCTCTTGAAGATGGCAACTTCGACACCTGCAAGATAGCCGATATGGGATCATTCTCGCAGGAAGAAAAGGACTCCAACAAGTATTACCACGCCTCTGTGGTGAAGTCCAAAATCAGTGGCACTTTCTACACCTATTTTGAGTGGGGCCGAGTCGGTGCTTCTTCGCCTCAATTCCAAATGATTGAGTGTGCCAACGAAGCTGAAGCGCAGCGTGAATTCGCCGCTCAGTGTCATGAGAAGAACGACAAGCGTGGCGTATGGTCCACGGTTGCTGGCCTTCGCACTCTCACCGCCAAGCCGGGCAAAGACGTGTATCTGGTTCGTCAGTTGACGACCCGCAGCACTGGTCTGCCTGATGCCAAAACCATCAAGTATGTCGATCCCAATACTCCGAAGAAGCCCGACCCTAAAGCGTCGTCTGGCGATGCCGGTGTGAAGTCGGCGGCTAAGAAAGCTGATACTCACACCAGTCGATTGCTGCAAGACTTGATTGGTGGAACGATCAAGTACACTCGTTCGGCGATGGCCGACAATAGCCTGCCTACGCTGACGGCTATTGACCAAGCACGCACCATTCTCACCGAGGCGCAGAAGCGTGTTGGTGTTGTGGGCGAAGACTTGGACGATCAGATCGGCGACAAAGAACTTCGGGTATATTCATCCGAATTGTATCGACGTATTCCGAAGGTCAAGGCAGTCGGTACGCCGGACAGTGTGTGGATTCTGAGCGGCAATAATATCCTTTCCTGGCAACAGGACTTGGATGCCTTCGAGTCTGCATTGAGTGGACAAGCCCAAGTCGAAACCGACAGTGAAACCGATCCGTTCCACGGTCTGCCGCTTCACATGGAGTGGATTGACCCCAAGACTGATCTTGGCAAATTCCTCACCTTCTGGTGGCCGAAGGCGACGGCAAACCGTCACGGTCATATTGGGACGATGAAGATCAAGAATCTGTGGAAGGTGGATCGTCACGGCGATGACGATAAGTTCACCAAGACTCAGGATAAGATTTATTCCGAAATCGGCGGGGCTAAGATCAGCGAACGTCCGTTGGTCCAGCCAAGCGAACGACATGACGTTGATCCTAAGCGTCGTGAAGTATTCAGTGGTTCCAATACGGCCTTGCTGTTCCACGGAACTCGTTCCGTCAACGTGAAGGGTATTTTGGAGAAGTCACTGTTGCTTCCGAAGGAACTGGTCGGTGTCGCCATCAACGGTGCTATGTTCGGGCCGGGCCTATATTGGGCTGATGACTGGAAGAAGTCGGCGGGATATACGTCTCTCCGTGGTTCGATCTGGTCTGGTGGTGGCGGTTCGGTTGCTGGTCGTGCAGCGTTTATGTTCGCTGCTGACGTGACTGTTGGCGAGCCTCACGTTGCTCCTGGGCCTCGTGGTTATACTGCCCCGCCGAAGGGTACTCATTGTATCTTCGGCATGGGTCGCAACCACGGCAAGAAGCAATACAGCGGCGTCGAGAACAACGAATGGATCGTATTCCAGAATACACAAAGCCGTCTCAAATACCTTTGTGAATTTGAGACGTAAGAACTTGCCCTTGTTGCTAGAGATCGTAGCTGGACGCTTCCGTGAGAGCTTCACAATAGTCACGGCTGATCTCTTATAAAGATCAAGATGAAGAAATGCCGGACTACGGCCACCGAAACAACAAGGGTATTTTTTCAAAATCGACGTGAACTAAAGTCAGCCGCCGTTCTCTAGGTGATTGTGGCGGTTGACTGATGCGAAACTAAAACAACACTACAAAGGAACTTTCCAATGAGCAATGCAAGTCTAATCCAGGTCGTTGAGACGGTCGTGGACGAAAAGGTTCAAGCTGGTGAATTGTTCACCGCCCATGATGTTACCCTCGAAGCCCGTCAGCGTGGTCATCGGGCTGGTCACGGAGAAGTTCGTGATGCTGTTCACGATTATTATGGTCGTGGTGGATTGGGCGTTGCATATTCTCGCACCAATATCTCGGTGCCGGGCGGCAACCCATATCTGTACCATCGTGGCGCAGACGACCCTTCGACATATCAGAATATTCGTGGAGGTGGCAACGTCAATGTTCCTAATCCCGCAACAATTCCGGTTCCTCCGCTCGGCCAGAGCGGGGACGATGATGACGACGACGACGGGGCTGGGCAAGCTGTGACTATTCCAGCCAGTCTCTTGGGAAGTCTGACCTCAGTTCCTCAGAATTCGGTATCTGGTGTTACGGTTTCCGGCGTGAACAGTCATGCTCGCAACAGTGCGACACGCACCAGCAATAAGCCGGGCAATACGAAAGCCCGCACGGTTGACGGACGTGGAACACTGAGTATCCCGGCTCCGATTATTCGGCAGCTTGGATTCAAACCTCGCCAAAAAGTATTCGCAGTGGCGGCGACCAACGGCGTGGATATTGTTGCCACGCAGCCTCCGGCTTCTGCTGTATATGGAACGTATACGGTTGACGATCACGAACAGGTTCGTCTGACTCAGGCACTACTGCAACGTGCTGGTATTGCTGGCAAGCAATATGATGTTGAGAAATCAAACAATAAGGTGGTAGTCAAACTTTCCAAGTAGACTTTACACCATTCAAAATCAGTGGTATAATCCTGCCACTGGTTTAGGAAAACCCAAAACGAAACTTTCAACCGATTTATCCGACCGACACTGACACGAAGGGGAATGTTCCATGAGCGATGAAGTCATCACACTGTCGAGGGACGAATTCGAGGAAATCAAGGGCCAACTGGTTTTTCTTGATTCCGAATTGTCCCGCCTTTTGGCACAACCTTTGGTGTATGCCACGGTCGTCAAGGCAGACAACAAATTCAACTTGGAGGTCTTCGAGCAGGGCGACCGAATGCTCGTGATCGACAAGGAACTTCGTAAGCAGAAGAAGTTCTACGGCAAGATCGCATCAGCCGGTGTCGATGAAGACGGTTGGGTGATTCTGGAATATCCTACGGGCGGGCGTGACCGATTGAATATCGGCCTCAAGACCGAACTACCGCAGGTTAAGTTGCTCGGCAAGGACGACGGCATGAATGTCGTCATCACCTTCGACGGGAAGCTGTTCGAGGTTCACGGTCTGCCCGGTGTCTTCTTCAAGCCTGCCGAAAACGTGAAGGTTGACATGGAGACGAAGCAGATTCACTCCAGCACGGGCGTCAGCAGCGCCGGTGACGTGGTTTACATCAAGTCCATCGTGGACGAGAATCACGTTGAAGTTGAAAACAACGGCAGCAATCGTGTCGTGATCTTCGGCCTCGATCAGAAGATCGAACCGAGTGACCGTGTGATGTTGGACAATTCCAACACGGTTGTTCTTCGAGTGTTGGAACGTGACGGCAAGGATCGTTTCAACCTGACAGAAACTTCCGACACGCAATGGGATGATATTGCCGGGTTGGACGACGCCAAGGAGCAACTGATCGAAGCGTTGGAAACTCCGTACAAGAACCCGGAGATTTACAAGTTCTACAATATGACCCCTCCGAAGGGCGTCCTGTTGTATGGACCGCAGGGTTGTGGAAAGACTTTGACCGCCAAGGCAGCAGCAGCTTCGCTGGCTCGCACGCACGGTTCGGAGAACTTCCAGTCGGGATTCATCTACGTCAAGGGACCGGAACTACTGTCCAAGTGGGTTGGTCAGACCGAACAAGAAATTCGTGGTCTGTTCACTCGTGGTCGGGATCACTTCCAGAAGCATGGCTACCCGGCCTTGCTGTTCATTGACGAAGCCGATGCCCTTCTGCCGATGAGAGGGTCTGGCAAGAGCAACGACGTGGAAAATACCATCGTGCCGCAGTTCTTGTCGGAAATGGACGGGTTGGAAGCGTCGGGTGTGATGGTTCTGTTGGCGACAAACCAACCGAAGCGTCTGGACCCAGCGGTTGTTCGTGAAGGTCGTATCGACCGTCACGTTAAGATCAGCCGCCCGAACGCCAAGAATGCCATCGAATACTTCCGCATTCACATGAGGGGTATGCCGTTGGCGAAGGGTGTGGAACCGGAAGAAGTAGCGACCCTCGCTGCTGCTGAAATCTTCCATGCTCAACGGGCGCTTTACCGTGTGACTCACCGTCAGACGGCAGAAATTTTCCGTCTGGCTGACGCCGTTACGGGAGCAATGATCGCCGGAGTGGTGGCACAGGCCAAGTCCATCGCCATGAAGCGAGACTTGGCAAAGGGTGGCAAGCCGAAGGGTGTGTTGCCTGAAGACTTCACTGTTTCGGTGAACAACCACTACATTCAGCACGCCGACCTGAACGCTACGTTCGATCTGGAAGACTTCTGTGATCGACTCGGCTTCGACCGGAAGTCGGTGAATGTCGAGAAGTTGGCTGTTGCCAAGTAACATTGGTTGCAGTAAAAACGTAAAGTTACTTATGCTGCCCGGTCATCCCGCAACGATGACCGGGCAGTTGTTGTTTACAGAACTCTTTTTTTGGGGTAGAATCCTCATCATGTTCACTTTATCGGAAGCACATGAAGCATTGAATGGTCACGACGAGTTTGCCGTAAAGGTTTACGACGGCAAGGTTTCGTTCGACTACATCGTTATCTTTCCTGGGTCTTTCGACGCTACCGATGATGAAATCCGACACCGTGCTTACCTCCTGTGGGAGCAAGCTGGTGGTCCGGTCGTGGACTCCGCACAATTCTGGTTTCAAGCAAAGCGAGACGTTAAGCGTTTTGCTCATCTTCGCCGAAATTTTCGTGGCGTTACGTTTGACGTAGCGACCGGCGAAATGATCTCGTTGCCTCTTCACAAGTTTTTCAACGTCAACCAAATTCCAGAAACTCAATATGATGTTATCAAGCATCATGATGCTGTTATCTATGAGAAGATGGACGGGACGATGATTCACTTCTTCCTACACAATGGGAAGTTAGAAGCAGCAACCTGCCGTTCGACTCATCACCCGCTCGCACACGAGGCGTTGGCGTTGGCGAAGAAGAACCGTATTGATGGAATGATTGTTGACACCATCAATAATGGTTGGACTCCAATCTTTGAATATGTTGCTCCACATAATCAAGTTGTGGTTCAATATGCCGAGCCACGTTTGGTGCATCTGGTATCCCGTGAACGCAAGTCAGGAAAGTATCATTACGATGATTCTTTTCCTGATAAGGCACGTCGTTTTGAATTCAAGTTTGGTCAGGTGTTCAATAACCTCGATCATACTGAGTTCGAGGGATATGTTTGTCATTTGCCAAACATGGTCGTCAAGGCAAAGACTCCCTGGTATATGGAACGTCACCGGGCTGTTGATGCTTTGATGCGTCCAGCATACAAGTTGTACAAAATCGTATTCGATGGGCTGATGGACGACTTAATCGCCATCGCCACCGAGCCTTACAAGCCAGCGCTCCGTAAGGTCTACGAACAGGCTCAACGTGATCTTCTGAATGAGAAGAAGCGTGTAGAAGAACAATTTGCTGAGGCTGTGGAACTTTCTGAGAAGGCTCCGACTCTAACGGACGATCCAAATCCGTTGGCTGATTTAGAGGAGGAAATCAATCTCCTGAAGGACCAGGGCAAGCGATTGGAGGCCATCAAGCGGGTTCGTGACTTCACGGGCCTTGGCTTGAGTGAAGCAAAATCTTACGTTGAACGTGGTGTGTGGCCCCACGGTTTCATTCGACGTGATGAACAGGAGATTGAGGCTCGTCGGCTTATTCGCACCAAGGGCAGCTTTGCTGATCTGGCTCGTGCAAAATATCCAGATGACTTCAACCTCATCATGGCTTTGTATCAAGGGCGTGATCCTAGCGATGGGATCAAAGAACGGTTGATGGAGGTATATCGTGTGAAATACCCTCAAAAACTTTACGCCAAACTTGATGATAGCCATGAAGATGGGTAACACATGGATGGCAACTCAGGAGCGACAATGCCGAAATTCAAAGTTATGAGTGGTGAGTTTGAAGTGGTGGTGAACGAAAAGACGCTCCGCAAAGCAGGTGACTTGGCGATCCAGCTTCACAACAAGAGCAACCATCCCAGCACGCTGGGCGAATTGACCTTGGTGGAAAAGCTGGATCGCCATAGTAGCAAGCCTACTGGCGATCATATCTTCATTTCTACGCAAACATTGCTTGATGAAAATACATCAGGCTTGGGCGAAAATACTGGTCAATACTCTCGCATCGAAGAATAGGAGCAGCAATGTCAGAAATCAAAATCAACAGCGTTACAAAGGCGACCGATTTCCGTTGGCTCAATCTGTATAACGTCGATTATACATTGAAAGACGGAAAGCAGGGCCAGTGGACTTTCGCCAGTCGCAAGACTCCACAACCAGCAGGCTCGCCCCTCGTGGCCGATGCTGTTGTGATTATCCCCTTGCTGAAGGATGGTCGCAAACGGAAGCTGGTCAGCATCCGGGAATTCCGTATTCCCCTGGGAGACTATGAATATGGTTTCCCGGCTGGTCTTTACGACCACAACGAAACAGCCGAAGCTGTCGCCAAGCGTGAGTTGAAAGAAGAAACAGGACTCAAGCTGACAAAGGTTCTCTACGTCAGCCCTGCCTCTGTTTCTTCGGCTGGTCTTTCTGATGAGTCGGTAGTGTATGTCGTGTGTGAATGCACTGGCGAAGTCAGCAGTGCTGGCACCGAAGGATCGGAAGACATTAAGGTTGAACTGCTCGATATTGATGGCGTTCGGGCGCTTCGCCAGTCTGCCAACAAGATTTCGGCCAAGGCTATTACCTTTCTGCTCATGTTCGATGGCATGAACAAGATCGCATGGCCGAAGCACCTTCGCCAAGAACAACCCAAGAAGGCGAAAAAGGCAAAGCCGGAAGCTCTACAAACGGCTGATCCTGTGGTATGATATAACTACGAAAGGTCTATATCGTTCACAACATACCGAAGCAAGTCAATGAGCAAGCATATTGTACCGACCAGCGAAAACAAAGCCTTCGTCTTTGATCCGAAAACGGGCGAGAGTAAGGTGTATGATTTCTCTCAACCAGACACCGATATGCTTCGCCAGATGTCGGATGTGTTGCTTAACCGATTGGGCAATCCTGTTGTGTTGAAGATGCTTTATCTTGATGCACAATCAGTTGTCCCAAGTGAACTGAAGGCTATCGTTCAGAACCTTGTGGACAAACAAATCACCCAAGATGAGGCTCGCAAGAAAATCTTGGATTGGAAGGCAACTCTCTGAAAGGCATGTTATGTCTTGCTTAACTGATGACAAAAATACATTGGGTCTTGTTCGAGTTGAAACCGACAAGGTTATTGCCGCTTGCAACAAAAAACTCAATAGTATTTACGCATATCGCTCTGATGCTCGTCGCCAATACTGCCAGCAATGGCTGACCGCTGCCACAAAAAGTTGGCAGCGGTTTTGGCGTTTTCTTGGTTATAAAAAACCAGTGTTAAGAAACGCATTGGAATCCTTCTACGGTGGGCAGTTTCCTACGTCTTTTGACGTAAGCATCACTTACGGACTTCAAGAGCAAAACTGCAAAGATTTGCTTCGTGCTGCCAAAGCAACGAATAATTCAACAATGTGGATTTCCAACGAAGGCGCAAGAGCCTGTAATCTGTGAGGCGAATATGAAGTCTGAAGACATGCTCAACAAGTTACATGAGGCTCTGGCCCTCTTGCCCTTGATACTGACAAATCGAGAGGCATGGGACAGCCTTATTGTGAATCGTAGGAAGCCATACACCTACAGAGTATTCACTACCTTGCCGAACGGTCTTCGACTGTGCCTGCATAAGTTCGATCCGTGTCATACTCACGAAGCGTTCGCTCACCCGCATCCTTGGCCTGGAGCGTTTGTAATTCTCCAAGGCAAATACAAGATGAATGTCGGGTATTCTTGTGGCGGTCGTCAAGACTCCGCACCGGCTGAAGTCACTACGTTGATTCTCAATAGACATTCTGCTTATGAGATCATCAACCCGCTGACGTGGCATTCGGTCATTCCTTTGGAACCAACATATACGGTGATGGTCAATGACTCACCGTGGGACACTGAGACGGTAGCACACAAAGATGTGCGCACCACCAAGGGCAAAGACCTAGACAAAATGCCCGAACCAGAGTTGCTGGAACACCTGAGTATTTTCCAACGCCTCGTGGAAGAATGGAGTGCCAGCAATGGAACTGCCAGTGCTTAATGACGCAATTGAATGCTCCTGCACAGATTGTGTTTCGGCCTGTAAGAAAAAGCCCGGCTGGTTCGCCCCAGGTGAAATTAAGCCAGCCGCCGATCTGTTGGGTATGTCCGAGGAGAAGGAATTCTTTGACAAATACCTGTCAGTTGATTATTGGGGCAACCCAGACTCATGGATGTTCGTATTGTCTCCGGCCACACTGAATGCTACTCCGGGGCAAGAGTTCCCTTTGGACCCTACTGGACAATGCGTCTTCTTGAAGGAAGATGGCAAATGTTCAATCCACGAAGCCAAGCCGTATGAATGTAAGTCATACGATCACAGGAAGAAAGAAAGCGAAGCAGACCTAGAGCAAGCCTCAAAGCAGCACTTGTCGGTCGCTGAAGCCTGGGCGTCTCACAAGGATTATATTGCCAATTTGCTTGGCAGGGAACCAGAAGTGTCGCCGCCGAACCCATTGGAAATGTTGCAGTTTCTTTTTAGTATGGTAGGCAAATGTCGTGAGGCACAACATTATCCTGATACGTTGTCAGAACCGGGAAGTCCTGACACCAAGTATATGGATTTCCCAATCGACTTTGCCCATCTACTCGAAAAAGATCGCAAAGAGCTATTTCCCGGATCATCTGGTCGATGGACTGAAGAACAAAGATGAGGTTCTGGAAATTGCCGACCAGTTTTACGAGAAATTTTCCAAGTCGAAGTGAACCAAAAGCCTAGATTGTTCTCTAGGCTTGTGTAATCGGCTTTACAACCCGACAAAAAGATGGTAGAATCACTCATCGGGAATGAGATCGTTAGCCCGGCCTCGCAATGAGCGGTAAGGTCCGGTAAACTTGTCAACGGTTGTTGTTTCCTCTGCTGGAGTTATGACGAATATGGCTACTTCTTCCAATTCCAAACCGGCGACTGGTAAGAATTCGGGTGCTGCTGCTGGCGTTCTCGGCAAACTGGCTGCTCTTGGCAAGCCCGCAAAGCCTGCTTCTTCGGCGAAGGCTACGAAATGGGAACTTCCTCTGACGGACGAGGCTATTGCCGATGCCCTTCGGTGGGTTGGCGGCAAGGCTGTGCTTGAGCCGGTTGAGAAGCGTGTGGAACAAGGTCGCAATGAATTTGGCGAGTACGCCATCGGCGTGATGGCCGAACGTCTCTTCGCCAACAAGAGCAAGCCCAGCAACCCGCTGGTCATTCTCAAGAAAGAAGACGGAAAGACCGCCGATCACCAATTCCAGTTTTCTTTGCAGGACCGATTCAAGAAGTTCGATCTGCCGCCCGGCGACGTGGACATTCGTGACCACTTTGTTTCGGCTCTGACCGGGGTTGGTCTGCACCCGACCGATGCAGAAAAGTTGGTGGATAGCGAGTTGGATTTCTCCCCGACTCCCGAAGTCAAAGACCCGAAGTATTTGCTGGAAGGTCACTTCGTCGAGAAACGTGAGTGGATCGAATCTACTGCTGCTGAGAAAATCGCAGGGTCTAAACTGGTGGCTTTCCTCGTGTGGGACGGGACGGGCGATACACCGGAACCCCTGACGCCGGATGAACAGGCCATCGTCATTGAAAGTCGAAACGTCGTGACCGTCAAGGGTGGCTTCTACGACCGGGTGGCAACTTATTGCCAGAATGTGCAACAGCTTCTCGGCGTGTTCAAGGTTATCAAGCCAATTTTCTTAATGGGATTCCTGAAATTTGCCCTGAGCGACACTGAGACGGATAAGACTCGTCGCAAGATCGAAGCCGCTGCCGAAATTCTCGGCACGACAACTTCTGATGCCGGAGAACCTGCTCGCCCTTCAAGCGACGACTAAGTGTTCGGGTAGAGGTCGGAAACGGACTTCGGCCACGGTTGAGGCCCCCGGTCAAGTAAAATTGGCCGGGGGTTTTTTGTTTGCTGACAAGATAGATAGGGGAGCAATTCAAGTCTATAATACTCCTATAGGGGCTGCATATGTTCTGTAAATTCATCAAGACCCTATTGGAGAAATTATCTATGGGATTATTCAAAAGCCGTAACGTACTGCGCATCTCGCCAACAGATTGGCAAGACAATTACATCTGTAACAAGATTGCGCCAGGTGAAAATGTCAACATTGAACTCGAAGACGGTCCTCATGGTGAACAATTGGTCATAACGGCCAATAAGAGCCAGGGCCGGAAAGTTCGAGCTTTAACCGAGAGTGGAGTGGTGAACTCGGATGAGTATTTAGTTTTAGTTGACGCCAGCAAAAATCATGTTGCTGTAACATTGCCGCCGACCCATGACTACCTGGGTCAGTTGCACATTGTCTGCGTAGACCCTAGCAATGGTATTGAGCTAATTCCAAATAGCTCAACATCTAATGTCATATTTGATATAAGCAATGTGACGTTCAATGCAAAGGGTGACGCAATAACCCTAGTCAGTGACCGAGGCAAGTCTCTGCCACCTGTGGACCCCGATGAAGACCCGCCTGATGCAGTGTTAGCTGCATTGAGTGTGGACATTATCGAAACGCTTACGCCGGGAACATGGTATGTGGTTGGGCGATATGCCGCACTTTGGTATGCCTAAAACATGATGGAGCAAATTTTCGATTTGATTTCGGTTGCTGCGGCATACATACTGCATGAACAAAATTGGAATATATCAAATACGAAATTTAATCAATCACAAGATTTACATTGGCGGCTCCAAAAACATTGAAAGTCGATTCCTGTATCATCGAGCAAAATTGAATAGAGACAAACATGATAATGCTCACTTGCAGAATGCTTGGAAAAAGTATGGAGAAGTAAATTTTGTTTTCGAGATATTAGAATTGTGCGATCAAGCCGAATTGACTCTCTTGGAACAACATTACATTGATACAACTGGATGCCTCGATAGGAAAAAAGGTTATAACATTGCGGCGATAGCAAACTTGCCACCTATGAACGAAGAAACCAAACGTAAAATAGGGAACAGCAATAGAGGTAAGTCATCTTGGATTAAAGGCAAGCACCATTCTGCGATTACTAAAGAAAAGATAAAACTGCGAGTTACAGCCAATAATAAAATGAGAGGCAAGATTGGCGAATTGCATCATTTTCATGGCTCTAAACATACCGTCGAAACTAAGAAGAAAATGAGTGATGCTAAAAAAGGCATAAATAACAATCATTCAAGTAAAGCGGTAGTTCAAAAATTAAATGGTGTTTTTGTCAATGAGTTTGCTTCTGCAAAGGAGGCTCAACGACAAACAGGAATTCAATCAAAAAATATAGCCAAATGCTTGAAAGGCGAAAGACTAAGAGCAGGGGGCTATGAATGGGAGTATTTCAATGAAGTGGTATCCGAAGATATTCGGGACGTACAGTGAAGATACACCTTGGGGAGATCATTGTATTGCTTTCAATAAGCTCGATGGTTCCAATTTGAGATTTGAATTTTCTAGGAAACAAGGTTGGTACAAGTTCGGCACTCGCAACAGGATGTTCGACCGTAGTGACAAAGAGTATGGTCATGCTATTGACATATTCCTAAACAAATACGGTGAGGGCTTGTCCAAGGTGATGACGGACAAGTTTGCTAAGGTAGAGTCAGCAATTGCATATGCTGAATACCTGGGGCCGGTTAGTTTTGGTGGGCTGCACGACGCTCTGTATATGCAGCAAATTGGGCATTTGGCAGAAGGCGTCTCGAACGATCCTAAAGATGTAGTATTGTTCGATTTCAATCCCCACAAGCGAGGGTTTCTATCGCCAGTCGAATTCGTTAAACATTTCTCTCATTTGCATATCCCTGCAATAATCTACGAAGGCAGATTCACGAAAGAATTCGTAGAAGATGTTCGGTCAGGAAAATATCCAGTATTTGAAGGCATCGTTGCCAAGGGCGGCGATGGGCATAAACTCTGGATGAGGAAGGTCAAGACGAATGCCTATCTAGCCGAAATTAGGAGAGTGTTCGGCACCGGATGGCAAGACCATTGGGAATAGTTTGCTTTACAGCATAAGTGGGCTGTGGTATAATTCTGGCACAAGGGAGATCGTCATGGGAATGGTTAAACGGTTGCTTGAAGACTATGTTGCTGCAAAGCATCCCGGCGACGATGAAGCCCAAGATGAATTGTTTGAAGCCATTTGTGACGGAATTGTTCAGCCTTCTCTTGAAGAAATGCAAGCCGTCATCGCCGTTCACGAAGAGTCGGGGTTATGCGAAAAATCACTTGGTATCCAGCCGCCAAAGGCGACAAGCGAGTAACATCGTGGTTCGCAGTGTTCCCTGTCCAACTTGGAAATGATTTCCGCTGGCTCGAACGAGTTACTGTGGAGTGGGAATATTCAGAACAGAATGCTTTTCTTCCACCATGTCTTCCATATCTGAAGTGGAAGAAATCCCGCTTTATTGAAGAGAATTCATGAACGTCCTGATAAGCTACGATAGTGACTCCTGTGTTGCCAGCATCACCGCTGATTCGACCTTGACCGAAATAGCATTTGCAGTGGAGTCAGTAACCAGTCACTTCTTGGGGCGTGGCGTTAACCGATTTGACTGCACCCGTACTCGCCAGGATAATGGTAATTGTGTTTTGACCTTCAAGGCTCTCAAGAAGTCGGGGCCGATGGTACTTTCCAAAGTTGGTTCTATTGGATATGCCGTGGAGGAAAATCTCTTCCCACGAAATATCCCGGCCAGTGAGAATTTCCAACTGGAAGAGAAGGGCTTCGAGAAGATCGTTTCCGAGGGCCAGCACAAGCATGGCAGTATGGTCGTGGGTCGCAAGAAAGACGGTAGCGACACCACTTCCATCATCGAGTCTTTTCTGCTTCGGCCTGAACTGCCCTTTGCCATTCTCACCTATGGCCTGGGAGATATGTTCACAGGACTCTTCGCCCTGAAATGCAACTATGTGAAATGGCAGGGATCGCTCAATAAAGTTCAGTTGTATATTCGTCACAATCTGACGGATGAACGTCTGAAGCAATTCCTGCTGTCCAACTCCGATTACAATATCCAACAAAAAGTGTCAACTTTATCATGATTGAAACAGCACTCAGCGCAGCGATAGCAGCGGCTCCGACTTACAAGGCCAAGGCCCAAGTTGTATGGGATCATTATGTAAGTCGGCAACTGCCGCCTGCGGAACTTGCCGATGATCCAGAAATGCCTAATGGCAAAAGAATGGTGGTCGGCACCCTCGAACCCAATTGGGTGCATTTTGGATATGCACTTATTCATAAGTTCATCTTCTCAAGAGTGGGCGAAAAGCTGGATGCTGATGAACTTGAACTGGTGGATCAGATCATCGCCAGTCACTCTCTCAAAGACGGGCATACGGTTCCAGCATTCCCCGGCCAACCGAAGAGTCCGATGAGGATTATTCATGACGGTTGGAAGGCAGGCACGCCAACCTGGATATTCATGGGTCGTGCATTTACGCCGAAGAGTGCTATCCACTTGGGCGGCGGTTGGGTCGCTGTGCAGCGCACTATCCCCGACGAGTTCTACAAGGACATGGATAAGCAAGCTGCTCCTGCAACGCTGTGGATGGCGTATGACGCAAATCAGCAGATGGGCATTACAGCCCTGACTTCCAATGTCGTCGGCCCGGCAGTGTCGTTTAATCAACTGTGGGACGCAGTTGACGCCGAGTATGGCCCTCTCTATAAAACCGGGGCCAATGAAGAGTACGCCTAACCGAGCCACTTGGGTAGGAAATACCCAAGAAGTACCGTGCCAATAATCACGGCGATATAAATGAAGTCTTCCCAATAAGACGCACCGTATGGTTCCGGTGCGTTTTTGTCATAGTTGTCCATAGGGTATCTATTCGGATAATTTACAAAGTCGTTGATGCGTGGTAGAATCAAAACATGATTCAAAATCTACGACTTTCTGGCGATCTCAAGTTTGGACAGTACAAGGGAATATCTTGTAGCGTCCAACTTCAGGTTGATATTCACGAAGACGATGAGTGGGCAGAACCAGACCCCAATTACAATCCAGCCAATTACACCGATGGCGTTCGTGTCGTCGGTGAATTTTCTTTTGATACTTCGCCGATTGGTTGGAATGATAAGCATCCGATAAAGCCCAATGCTGTTGGCGAGCTATTGGTTCGTGATGGCGAGGATAGTTCCAAGCTGAACATTCTCATCACCGACAAGTCTGGCGAGGCTGATATTATCCCAAAGAAATTGAAGCGATACTTTTGGCAATTCTTTGTCATTGGCAAACCTTCTTGGGATAAACTCAATATCTTCCCAGAGAAGTACCGAGGCGTCAAAAACATGAACCGTGTATATGCTTGCACCAACTTCCGAGGATACTGGCCGGTCGGAGTTGCATCGGTAATTGTTGCAACCGACATGCGTGATGCTCGACGGTTGCTTAATCAGAAACTTCAAGAGGTTGGCATTTCGGTTGAAGTTGAATTCGATCTGACTGAGATCGACCTTCAAGACAAAGGCGCTGTCATTCTCAATAACGGTGATTGGAAATGAGAGTAGCATTTATTTTTAGCGATAAACGACTGACACGATTTATGCAGGACGCTGATTTGTTCGGCAATAAAGTCAAAGATTCCATTACTGGATTCGCTGGCGTAGCAGTCGCCAAGACCATCTGGATTTCGGGAAACGTAACGATCCAGATCGAAGCAACCGCTCTCGAAAAGAGCGAACCAATCGACGGTCATGCGTTCGAGTACGAGCGTGTTGAACTGGTTGAAGAATCCAAGCCGCCAATGAGCGCAAAGAGTGATCCAAGCAAGCCGGGCGGTCCTCAAAAAGACCCGGTGCAACGTAATACGGTAGCCATTAAGTGACAAAATACTTCGGCGAATCCTGGTGCAATATGACCGAACATGGTCAGCATATTCCGACTCCAGTTGGATCGGAATGTTGTTGGTGCAAAGAAGGCTTCGTTGAAGGCGAACAAGGTTTAGGGTTGCCTACAGAATCATTGTCTGTAGGCTCGACTTCTATGGACGGTGAGACTTTATCTTACTACCATAAGAATTGTTTCCTCCGATCCATGTTGGGTTCGGTAGGTCATCAAAGAAAGCAATGTAGTTGCTATGGCGGTACGCTCGAAGACCCGCAGGGGCTATCGCTGAAAGAAGCTGCAAACGCAGCAGTGCGGGAGTATGAAGAAGAAGCTAACAGAAACGGAATTCGTGGCGATGAATGTTATGTCTGAAGCGATGGATACGCTCCGGTTAAAATCGGACGAACTATCACTTCCTCACCCTCTTCGGCCCACTTCAGATACTTGGGATTTGGGTATAGCACTAAAATGATTGGTATCATCATGGCTTCAGTCCAATTGAATGATTCAGACATTCTGGACGAGTTCAACAACGGTCGGTGGTTGCTGCTCAATGTCGGAGATAAATCTGATATGATCTGCGATGGCAATCATATCCAAGTTCGAGATCGTAAAGCCTTGGTCGATGAGATGATTTTTGGTCACAGAAACAACCGACTCGCATTGCGAGTGACTTATGTGAGTGAGGATGGCAATGAGAATGTGGCTACGTCACCTGTATTGGCGGCTCCAAAATTGAAGATTTCTTGATCGCCGCAATCGGGCGTTCATATACGAATTGATGGGAGTGTTAAAAAATGAGCAGTTCTTCGATTATCAATCAGAACCCGCAAAGCCAAAACCAGAACCAGAACCAGAACCAGAACGTCCGAGTAGGAACCGGCCTCATCGTCGTAAAAAACGGAAAGGTTCTAGTCGGAAAGCGTAAAGGCTCACATGCAGCCGGTCTATTTTCGTTCCCAGGCGGTCACTTGGACTGGAACGAGACTTGGCAAGCGTGTGTACTTCGAGAACTCGAAGAAGAGTGTGGAACTGGCATCAAGGTTTTTCTCCGATCTTTCGATCAGCAGCGAAAAGAGTTTTTCGTCACCAACGATATTATGCCCCAATACGGGAAGCATTATATCACCATATTCATGGTCGCCGATTGGATAGAAGGCGAGCCTGAGAATATGGAGCCGGAGAAATGTGAAGGCTGGGATTGGATTTCGTTCGATCAGTTGAGTCTAGCTGCCGCATCTGGTGAATGTGCCAATTGGATTCCGATGGAACACATCACGGCATTCAGGCACACAATTGGAATCTGATTTACAAAAAACTTGAATCGTGGTAGAATATAGTCATGAACCATTCGACCACTTTGTTCTCTATGTTCGGCACGTTGGCCAAACACCACCACGTCGAAAGACCAAAGAAATGTGCCTACCATTGGCACTCTAGGGAAGCGTCTGTTCCAGTAGTAACTAGCTCCGTTGGTATAGAGGTTGTGCCGGACTCTCTAAAAGTCCAGAGGTGGGTTCGAGTCCCGCACGGAGCATTTTCACAAAGGGCGATGCAATGCAAGTCAATGTCAATGGCAAGTCGTTTAATGTGCCTAATGGTGCTAATGTCAGCATCATCAATAACGTCTTGTACGTTGACGGCCAGGAATATACTGGCGACGATGACACCAATGCGAATTCCAAGTCAAGTTGGCGTAGCAAATCAAATCGGCTGGCGCTCCAGCCAGTAAGGGTTCCAACTCAATGAGTGATTTCCAACAAGTTGGCGGCACGCCTGACCTGAAAATCGACGCCCTCTATGCCTATCTTGCACAAGGCAAAGAGGGCGAAGGCGTTATGGGAATGTCCGTGCCTATCAATGGTCAAATGATGATGCTACCAATGGTCGGGGCCGATATTGCTCGCATCAAATCTCTTCTTCCCATTGCCAAGCAAATTGCTATGGCGAGTGGGATTACATTTAGAATCTTCCGATTCGATACCAAGGTGGACATTACCGAGGAAATCGAACTCTACTAAGTTTTACAAAACATTAGTTTTGTGGTAGATTACAAAGGGAGCATACAATGTACAAGCACAAACTGCTGATTGCCAATTCGATGATTAACGACCCTGTATTTGCAGGGAGCGTTGTATTTTTGTTTGTTCACAACGAGAAAGGCGCTCAAGGCGTCATTCTCAATTCCAGAGAAGTTGGCAAGATTGGCTTCGGCCAGATGCAAGATATATTTAATGCGGCTCCCGGCATGTTTGCCGAGGCGAAGGACATGATGCTGAACGGCAAGCTACAATCCGTTCCTCTGTTCCTTGGTGGTCCGTGCCAGACGCCGGGCGTTATTTTCCTGCATGGACATGAGGAATTTCTCAATATCCACGAAGGACAAGAGCAGGGTTCTGAATACGACCTGGGAATCCCGGCCAGCTTCAATCTCTTTGGTGAGGACGAAGAAAAGCCAGATTATCAAGATGATGTTCCCAGCCCGGTCGCTCGAATGAAAATCACTGACGGCCTATATTTTGGCTCTCCATTTACCTTTGGCAATTTGATCGAAGCAGGCAAGTTGGACGAGAATAAGTTTCGGTTTTTCACCGGCCTGTCTGCATGGAGCGCAGGGCAGTTAGAATACGAAATCCAGAGTGGCGCATGGACTGTTGTTGATGCAACCCCGGATGTATTCTTTAACCCGGAAGAACTGAATAAACTTGCACAATCGGTCGCTGACAAACAACCACCCGATGATCCTTCTGAGCCACCTGCGTCAACGTCGAAACATCCCTGGGTGCCTAAGACGCCACCGGGGTTTGACCCATCTTGGAATTAGATCATGTCCGAACACAGTGAGATCGCAAGGAAGTTTGCCACTCGTCAACCAAACAAGAAACACAAAGGTCGTGTTGTTTGGTCGGGCAGTCGTGTGTATTGTATTGATGACATAATCTTCAGCTATGGTAGCCATTTCCCAATGGCGAAGCACTTGGGAGAAAAAGTCAAGAAGCGTCTGTTCATCAGGAACGACGACAAGTACAGTAGTTCCACCAGCGCCCACCAATCTTTGGTGCGACAGCATTGCCCTGGACCTAATGTTTCACGGTCAAAATTGTCAAAATTGTCAAAGTATATTCACTTTGAGCGGCCTGAATTTAGGCCGGTTGGTCCGTAGTAGAATCACAAACAGGAGAACGAAAGTGCAATCAGTAACCTCTCAA